>Ga0209768_10001377_pt1 | contig 15673 bp, 16 predicted proteins | sample LauGreSBDMM110SD_3_FD_187564 | JGI IMG/M metagenome (GOLD analysis project Ga0209768, IMG submission 187564) | Freshwater lake microbial communities from Lake Michigan, USA - Sp13.BD.MM110.SD (SPAdes) (version 2) | ecosystem: Environmental > Aquatic > Freshwater > Lake | place: Lake Michigan... | reverse complement strand
TTCAAGGCGTTACAGGCCCAACGGGTGCACAAGGCAATACCGGACTTACAGGACCTACAGGGGCACAAGGTGCTGTAGGCGATCACGGCCCAACTGGACCGCAAGGTATCCAAGGCGATCAAGGTATCCAAGGTAACGTTGGACCTACTGGCGCTCAAGGTATTCAGGGTAGTGTTGGTCCTACAGGCGCACAAGGCATTCAGGGTAATACAGGTTCTACAGGCCCCACTGGTCCAACAGGTACTGCTGGCGCAAATGGTGATCGCTACTTAACTACTAGTACTACGTCGCTCTTAGTTAGTAATGCGCAAAAAACCTTAACCATCGGTACTGGTCTTGCGTACTCAGAAGCGCAAAACATCATTGTTAGCTATAACGGTGACACAGTCACTCACATGCACGGTCCAGTTGTTTCGTACAACAGCTCTACTGGTGTTTTGGTTGTCGATGTAACAAACCATACAGGCACAGGTACATACGCTGACTGGACAGTCAATCTGGACGGCGCTCAAGGCGTAGCTGGTCCGACAGGTGCAACAGGTCCAACGGGTGCGGCTTCGACCATTGCAGGCCCTACTGGGCCAACTGGTACTCAAGGCGATAGTATTACTGGTCCAACTGGTCCTACTGGTGCGCAAGGTACTGCAGGTCCTACGGGCCCACAAGGTAACCAAGGCATTCAAGGTATCCAAGGTGTACAGGGAGACTCTGGCCCGACTGGCCCAACAGGTAACACTGGTACTTCCGGTTTAGCTGGACCTACTGGTCCCACTGGTGCCGACTCCACTGTTGCCGGTCCAACTGGCCCTCAAGGCACACAAGGAACACAAGGTGTTGCTGGCCCAACAGGCCCAACAGGTAGTGTCGGCGGTACCGGCTCTGTCGGCCCAACAGGCGCTCAAGGTAGTCAAGGTCCAACTGGCCCTACAGGCACACAAGGTGCGCAAGGTATTCAGGGTATTCAGGGTATTGAAGGTACTGCTGGTCCAACAGGCGCAACTGGCCCAACTGGCACTGGCCCCACAGGACCTCCCGGAACTCCTGCAACAACGACATACACGCGCACAAGCTTTACAGCATCCGCTGCACAGGCTACGTTTAGCGTTACTTACGAAATCGGTTTTGTTGCGGTTTATCAAAACGGTGTGTTCTTAAACGGCAATGACTTCACTGCCACAAACGGAACAACGATTGTCTTGGCCACACCTGCTGCGGCTGATGACATCATTGAAACGATTGCGTACACAGTTACCAACATTGCTTCGCCTACTGGCCCAACAGGACCTACAGGTGCTAATGGTTTAACTGGCCCGACCGGCCCGACCGGTGCTGACTCTACAGTGGTTGGCCCTACAGGAGCAGGCGGACCGACTGGACCTTCCGTTACTGGACCTACTGGGCCAACGGGTGCTGCTGGTGCAACATTAACTGCAGCTACTCAGACGTTCACAGGTGACGGTACAACGACTGCGTTTACGATCACAACTGGCTACACTGTGGACAACTTGTTTGTGTTCTTGAACGGTGTCTGTATGGCTCCAACGTCGGACTACACAGTATCGGGTACTACGTTAACATTCACATTCACACCGCTTTCTGGACAAGCAATTGTTGTTCGCCAGCTGAAATAATTCTTGAGGTAATCAAATGACAATCGCAGCAATTTTTTCAAAATTTGCAAACAAGGTGAACTCGCTTGGTACAGCGTTCAATGAAACGGTGTTTGCGATTACCGACGGAGCATCTGTAGATATCAACCCAGCAAACGGCACGATTCAAACTTGGTCACTGGGCGCAAGCCGAACACCAACAGCAACGTCCTTTTTGTCAGGGCAGAGCGTAACTTTAATGGTCGCAGGTACGGCCAGCACTATTACTTGGACAACGATGGCGGTAACATGGGTGGGTGGAACTGCACCGACTCTGCCGACCACGGGGTACGGCGTAATCGAATTGTGGAAAGTTAACTCAACAATCTACGGAGCTTCCGTTGGGAATGTAGCCTAATGTTTTTGACCCATGCCTTACGTGCCATCTTTCGCGCTGCTGTTGTCACTGGTGACTCACTGTGGAAATTCGTAACTTTACTGATTAGCGGCACACCCCCCGCAGTCACGTTTATTTCTGATGCCAGCACAAACGGCAACGTATTGACGTTGAACGGCGACACACGTCCTAGCAATTTCAACCCATACACACCGGGTTACTACAGCAACTTTTTTGACGGTACTGGGGATTATGTAAGCGTACCTGACTCAACGGCCTTTACTATGGGCGCTGGTGATTTTACTCTTGAGGCTTGGGTGTACTTAACAACAAGTGGTACGTCAAGAGTGATTATTGGTACGTGTGATGCAGCTGGTACTCAAGCATCAATGTCATACACACTTTCCGTCAATACCTCCAACAACCTTTTATTTGGCGTAGGTTACAATGGAACAATGTATTATTCCACTAATACAGGTACCGTACCAATTAATCAGTGGGTGCATGTAGCAGGAGTTAGAAATGGGGCAAACGTATATGCATATTTAAACGGTGTTCAGTCTACTACAAACACTAACATGGGTTCTTTATCAATAACAGACTCATCACAAATTGTTGGAATTGGGCGTAACGGTGCATATAATGGTGAATACCTAACTGGTTACATATCTAGCGCTCGCATAGTCAAAGGCACAGCTGTATACACCGCAGCTTTTACACCACCCACAGCACCACTGACAGCTATTGCTGGTACATCACTTCTAACCTGCCAATCCAACAGACTCATCGATAACAGTTTAAACAATTTTGTTGTCACTAAAGGCGGTGACACAGCCGTCAGCGGTTTTATCCCTTTCGTTACGCCAACGACTGCAAACGTAAATACTTTGTACAGCACGTACTTTGATGGTACTGGTGATTATTTGTCATTTACATCAAGTTCTGCATCAGCACTAGCCACTGGGGATTTCACATTTGAAATGTGGTTGTATTGGAACGGAACTTCAGTTGATGTGGATTTCTATAGATATAATTTTGCAGGCAGTGATTGGGCTATAGGTATATATAACACTGCAACTAATATTTCTATAGCAAATTTTAATGGCGCAGAAAGAATTTATTTTGGCTCAAAAACGCAACTTACATCAAACCAATGGAATCATTTAGCGATCACCCGATCCGGAAATACGTTTAGATGTTTTATTAATGGTGCATTGGATTCTGCGGGAGCACAGACAAATACTGCGTCCATGTTTAATACTTTAGCCACCACAGTAGCTATTGGTAGATTTCTTGTCGGCAGTATGTCTAACGTCCGCTTGGTTAGAGGCACCGCTGTATACACAGCCAACTTCACACCATCCACTACTCCACTAACCGCCATCAGTGGTACATCGCTCCTAACCTGCCAAGACGCAACGATCAAAGACAACTCAACCAATGCGTTCGCTATAACAAGCTTCGGTCAAGCACAGCCTGTTGCTCAAAGTCCGTTCACTCAGACAACCACTGCAGTCAATACAACATACCTTGGCTCTGGATACTTTGATGGTAGCGGGGATTATTTGTCTGCACCAAACAATGCAGGGTTTCAATTTGGTACTGGCGACTTTACTGTGGAATACTGGGTTAATTTTACAGTAACACCGGGGGCAGTTTCAATTATTCCAATATCTTGCTATTCTACTAATTCAGGATGGGAACTCTACTACAAAGGTAATGGAACAGTTGCTTGGTGGTATAACACAACTTTTTTAGCAGGGACAACTGTGCCAAAGCCAAACCTTTGGTATCACTTAGCAGTAACTAGAAAAAGTGCTACAACTAGATTGTTTGTTAATGGTGTAATTGAAGCAACATTATCCAGTGATACAACAAACTTTACGCCAACTTCTCTTTTATATATAGGAAATGAGTCTGGGTCTGTAGCCCCACATACTGGTTACATTGCTGATTTGCGTATTGTCAAAGGTAGAGCCCTCTACACAGCCAACTTCGCTCCACCAGCAACACCATTAACGGCTGTCGCTAACACATCACTGCTGACACTTCAGACAGATCAGCCTGTAGCAAACAAACAGTTTGTCGATAACAGCGGTAACAACTTCCCAATTACTCAAGCTGGTAACACCACCCAAGGCGCATTCAGCCCATACGGTGCAAACTGGTCAAATTATTTTAGTCCAGGGCAATCAAACTATATTCAAACAACAATTCAAGCAATGACTGCTAATTTCACAGTTGAATGCTGGGTGTATGTAACAAGTTTGGCAAACAGTGGTGTTATTATTGGACAGACATGGGAGTTGTGGGTTAACACAAGTGGAACAGTTTCTTACTACACACCAGCATCAGTAAGAATTACAACATCTCTTACTGTTTCGTTAAACACCTGGACTCACATAGCATTAGTAAGAAGCTCAGGCATAGCTAAGATTTATATTAATGGTGTTGCTGATGCATCAACCTACACAAATTCTGCGACTGTTGGTGCTTTAGAAACTACATATATTGGTCGTGATCCCGGAGCATCGGGTGGATATAATGGTTATATTAGTAATTTACGCATTGTTAACGGCACGGCAGTTTACACTTCAACCTTTACACCAAGCACAACACCACTAACAGCAATTACCAACACAAGTTTATTGACTTGTCAATCACCTCGTTTTATTGATACTAGTATAAATGCATATGCAGTTACTATAACTGGTTCACCAACCGTACAACGATTTAGTCCATTCAATCCATCATCAGTAACCCCAACAAGTTATAGTGGTTATTTTGATGGTAACGGAGATTATTTAAGTGTTCCTGATAATGCTGCCTGGAATTATGGAACAGGTGACTTTACTATTGAATTCTGGGTATTATTTAGTGCGTTCCCCAGTTCAACTTGGATGGTTCAATTATCTCAATTTGCTGATGCTAATAACAGAATTAGTGTATTTTTTGGAAATAATGCATCAAATGAAAACGGATTAGTATTCAAAGCAGTTGTTGCTGGCACAGCATATAAAGCAGTTGAAAACGACAGTGCTAATATTACAATGTCATCATTGGGTTATTCTACTAGTACATGGTACCATGTTGCAATTTCTAGAAGTGGGTCATCATTTAAAGGATTTATTAACGGAGTTCAAAAATGCTCATTAACTTCATCAGTGACATTGCCGGATTTATCAGCACCATTATTAATTGGAGCATATGATACCACACCTCTATTTGTACAGAATGGTTATATTTCAAATTTGCGTATAGTTAAAGGCACTGCACTGTATACTACTACATTTACACCAAGCACAACACCATTGACTACTACAAGCCAAGGTGCTACCGCAAGTCAAGTATCATTATTAACACTACAATCACCTACATTTATAGATAACAGTACAAACAACTTTACGATTACTGCATTTGGTAATAGTCAACCGACACAACAAAACCCATTTGGTTATACAAACGCATTAACAACAGGATATTCAACTGCTGTTAATGGTGGGTCCTGTTACTTTCCAACCAGTGCTAGCTACCTTACTACTCCGGTAACTGCATCAAATAGTGGCTTTGGAACTGGTGATTTTACAGTTGAAGCTTGGATAAATCCAACGGTAGCTCAATCAATAACTATTGTATCTTCAAACTACAACTACAGTACAGCCTCCGGTAACTGGGCATTTTATACAACTGTTGGTTCTGCAAACACTGTATATTTTAATGGCGCTGCCAATCACGCAAGTACTGTAACCGCAACTATACTTCTTAATCAGTGGACTCATGTAGCATATTCAAGAGTTTCTGCTGTTGGATACTTTTTTATAAATGGTGTGCAACTTGGAGCAGGTGTTGCGGATACAACAAACTATCCGGGTGTTACAGGAACACTTTATTTAGGACGCCAATCTGATGGTACAGGTACTTTAACTGGGTACATGAGTGATTTACGTATTGTTAAAGGCACAGCGCTTTATAAAGGCAGTTTCGTACCACCTCTTGCACCATTGACTGCTACTACAGGAACCACTCTACTGCTCAACATGGACAAAGGCGCGGCAGTAGACAGCAGCCGTAACAATGATTTAGAAACCGTTGGCGATGCAAAGCTTCGTGACGAAACCCCATATGCCGGGTCTTACTACAGTAACTTCTTTAACGGTACTAGCAATTACTTTACCTTACCCGCATCCGCAAATTGGGATTTTGGTACCGGTGATTTTACAATTGAGTGCTGGGTTAATCAGTCTGCAATTACAGCAACGGACCAAGTTATAGCGTTCCATGGTTGGTCGGGCTCAGGCGGAATTAATTATGGATGGAATTTAAGGACCATTGCAACTACGGGAGTAGTAGGTTTTTCTGTAGCAACTTCTGGTGGTATTGACCAACGACAATTTACTGATTTAGTTATTAAAGCTGGCCGCTGGCACCATTTTGCAATTGTTTGTGCAAGTAACGTTGTTTCTGCCTACCTTGACGGAGTGAAAAGCGCAACAACATACAGTGGCGCTACTTTTGTAGCCCGACCAACCATGACCCTAGTGTTAGGTGGTTGGAACAATAACACTGAATCAATAGCTGAGCGGCTTTGGTTTGGTGGGAATATTAGTAGCTTTAGAATAGTTAAAGGCACAGCTCTTTACACAGCCAACTTTACACCTTCTACTACACCCCTAACTGCAATTACCAACACGCAAGCGTTGTTGTGTCAGACTAATAAATTTGTAGACAACTCGGCAAACTCAGCGACAATTACTAACGTGGGGGCCGCTGTCAAATCACAAAACCCATTCCAGAAGAATACGTACAGCAGTATGCTCTTTGACGGGACGGGGGATTATTTAGCTGTGCCTGCTGGACCACAATTTAATTTTGGTACGGGTGATTTTACAATTGAAGCCTGGGTATATCCTCAACAATTAACAACCGATTGGTTCATTATTAGTGCTAGCGGGACAGGCGGATTATTTTTTGGATATGCACCTTCTACTGGTGGATATGGTTGGGGTCGTGCTGCAATTGCATGGGACTATCAACCCGCAACTTCAAAAACATTAAATGCATGGCAACATGTAGCAATATCAAGAAGCGGTACAAGTATGAGAATATTTGTTGATGGTGTACAACAAGGCACTACCCAAACAAATTCAACAGCATATAACTTAAGTGTAACAAGTACAACTATTGGTAGTCAAGGTTCAAGTTATGTTATGACTGGTTATATTGACGACCTACGCATCACTCGAGGCTACGCTCGTTACACAGCAAACTTCACACCGCCAACAGCACCACTGCCTACTTCTTAAAGGTACAGCATGACAACGCAAATCATTTCGCCAAACGTAGACGCTACGTTTCTAGCAACGCTGGTAACGTTGGCAGGCAATCAAACGCTGACCAGCAAAACGCTCAAGGGGCCGTTCGAGTTCGTCACAGTATCGCCTTCGGCACCGGCAACTACGCTGCAGTACGACGTGATGACTCAAGGCATCCTGTACTACACAGGCAACGCTACGACAAACTTCACGTGGAATATTCGGGGCAATGCTGGTACAACACTGAATGCTCTGCTGCCAATTGGTCAGTCGGTCACTTGTGTACTGGTCGTTACGAATGGTGCAACACCCTACTACCCCACAGCCTTCACAGTGGATGGGTCAACCATTACGCCCAAGTACCCCGGTGGGTCAGCCATTACAGGCGGCAGTACCAGCGCCTTGGACGTTTACACTCTGACGCTGATTAAGACAGCTTCGGCTACATACACAGCTCTTGTGTCTCAAATCAAATACGCTTAAAGGGTAGGCTATGACTTTGTTAGCCGTCAAAAGTTCGCTTGGCGGATTTACTTCCCCCTACGTCTACACGATCCCAGCGGACACTGTTATCTTCTATAACGGCACATATTCTGCGCCAGTAGATGGCTGGGACTTGTATTCTGACGCTGCCAGCCAGTTTATTGTCGGAACAGCATCACAGGCTGAGGTGGCTACAACAACAGCTGCCAGTGGAAGTTCAACGGCTACAGCAACCAGTCTATCTACAGCTGGAGCGCACACAGGTGCAAGCGTTTCTGTAGCTGGCGGCTATGTTTCTTTATCTTCGGCTCAAAGAAGCGCAGGAGAGCATACGCATGCCATAACCGCTGGCGGCACTACCAGCACTGAGATGAAGCCGATCAGTACAACCATTACAATGCTGCGTACTACAACGGAGCAAAGGTTCTTTCCCGCGAACACCATCCATATCAACGGGACAAATCTGGTCGGCGGCACACAGAAGCTTGCAGCCACATCTAATCGATACATCTCGGGCGGTAGCTCAGTGGTGGACAACGCAGCTGTGAACCACACCATTACGTTAACCGCTGCGACTTACTCTTCTAATTCTCACTTCCACGGTAACCCACCATATACCGACTATGGTTCTACCCAAACCTCGAGCTTACAAACAAGTTATACCGCATCTGCATCGCCCTCTAACCACACCCACGTGGTATCAGCTACTGCTTCGATTTCTGCCCTCAAGGGAAAGCTCCTCAAGCTGTGGATTGCAGCTTCCAGACAACTCCCAAAAAGCGCTACGGTTGTGATGTACTGCGGTAATTTGTCTTTGTTGCCAGCTTATTGGAAGGTCTGCGACGGCACCAATGGCACGATCGACATGCAAGGGTACTTTATTGGGTACGCTACATCGGCTGCTACCGCACACGGTACTGTAACCAGCGAGACTACCACCTACGCTACGACCGGCCCAACTGCCGCTTCTGACCCCTACACCCACGCACACTATTCTCGAAGTGATGTTTACTACACGCAGATATTTAAAAACCACGGGCAGTCAACCGTTACTCACACGCATGCTGTAGAAGGCGGGTCCGTTACCTCAGACGCACTTCCTGCAAGTATCAAACTTGCATTCATCCAATTGGTTACCTAAAGGCACTTACCATGGCTCATACATACCTTACTGTTGACTTTTACAACAACGCAGCCAGCTGCAGAATCAACGGTGTCGACCACGTTTTCTCCTCGGTCAATGCATTTAAGTACGGGGCACAGTTCCCCTACTCCGACACAGTTCGTATCTTTGCTTACGAGCCAGACCGCAGTATCTTCGTCGTGGAGTACGCTGATGGGCAAGTTAAGTCTGGAGCAGACTTGCATGAGATGGTTTGGGTTGCTGAAAATCTCAGCAAGATTGAGCAAGCGGCTATCCTAGACGAGAGTGAAAACCCTGCGTTTCCTGCACCCACGATGGTGGAAGTTCGAAATGCCAAGCTGGCCATGACTGACTGGGTTCTGATTCGCAAGCAAGAAGAAGACTTGTTGGGTTTACCCAACACTATGTCACAAGAGACGTTTGCTGCCGTCCTTGCTTACCGCCAAGCGCTTCGCGACATAACTAGGATGTATTCTGATATAAATAGTGTTGTCTGGCCAACCAACCCGCTTGAATAAAGGAAACACATGAAAATTGCCGTATACGCCATCAGTAAAAATGAAGAAGCGTTTGTTGAACGCTTCTGCGAATCTGCCAAAGATGCTGATCTAATTTTGATCGCTGATACTGGGTCAACAGACAACACTGCTGGATTAGCTCGTTCATTGGGCGCAACCGTATACGACATTTCTGTGCGCCCGTGGCGTTTCGATAAAGCGCGGGATACGGCCCTAAATCTGATCCCTCCTGATTTTGACGTGTGTATATCCCTTGACTTAGATGAAATCATGGAACCCGGCTGGCGTGAAGAGATTGAGCGCGTGTGGCAAGAGAACACTACGCGACTACGCTACAAATTTGATTGGGGCTGTGGCATTAGTTTCTTCTACGAAAAGATTCACCATCGTACTGGTTACCACTGGCACCACCCTGTTCATGAGTATCCACGTGCTGACAATCGCACAAAAGAAATATACGCACATACGGACATGTTGTTAGTCAGTCACCATCCTGACCCTACAAAATCTCGTGGTCAGTACATGCCGCTTTTGGAATTGGCTGTAGCAGAAGACCCCCGCTGCCCCCGCAATGCGTTCTACCATGCCCGTGAGTTGACGTTCTATTACCGCTGGCAAGATGCGATTGTTGCACTTGACAGATACTTAAACATGCCTGAAGCCAATTGGCAGAACGAGCGTTGCTACGCCATGCGTCTTTTAGCTAAATCTCATGACGAACTGGGTCACTCAGAAGAAGCCTTGAAGTGGGCACGCCTTGCTGTTGCTGAAGCCCCCGGAACCCGTGAGCCGTGGGTTGAATTGTCCATGCAGTGCTACCGCAGATCAATGTGGGCTGAGTCCTACGCTGCCGCGCTATCTGCTCTAAACATCAAAGATAAACAATTGGTGTATACGATGGACCCATCGGTGTGGACTGAAAAGCCGTATGACCTTGCCAGCATTGCTGCTTGGAACCTTGGCCTCAAAGATTCTGCTATTGAATTTTGCAAAAAAGCTTTAGAATTCAATCCAACGGACAGCAGGCTTGTATCTAATCTTGCGTCTATGATTCCTACTACGGAGTTGACATGATTGGACGACTAATTGCACTGCTGTTCTTAAGCCGCGAATACGCGCATAGAGCACACTTGCGCACAACAAGTTACGCTCAGCACGTGGCGTTGGGGGAGTTTTATCCCAGCATTGTAGACATTGCTGATTCTTTAACTGAAGCTTATCAAGGTCGTCACGGCATCATCGACGACATTCCCATGCTAGAAGAAACAGACACTGGTGAGCCAGCTGATGTATTGGCTCGTCATTTGGATTCAGTAGAGAAGCTACGCTATACAGCAGTCAATAAAACAGATACTGCGCTTCAGAACATTCTTGACGAAGCCGTTGCTCAGTATTTGAGCACGCTGTACAAACTTAGGAATTTGAAGTGAATGGACACCGTAGAAACAAAACTTGCCGTGCATGAAGCTGTCTGCGCTGAACGCTACCGATCTATTGAAGACAAATTAGATCGTAACAAAGACCGTATGAAACATGTTGAATACATGCTCTATGCAGTCATGATTGCTGTGCTATTTGGGCCAGGCGTTGCAGCCAGCTTTATTCAAAAGTTCTTAGGCTTATAGAGACACAAATGACATGCGTTGGTTGCTCCTACCATGGTTGCTGTTACTGGCAGGGGCTACTGCAAACGAGAGATGCGTTGTTACGGATTTTTACGCAGTAAGTTGGATCAGTGAACCAACGCTGCGCCACATGCAGTTGTCTCGGTGGTTGACTACAAATGGTGATGCTTGTAATACTAAACAACTTGCAGGTATTTGGAACAATTTAGCAATGTGGGCAGGTGTTGCGGACAGCGCAGAGTTACGTGGCAAGGTTCTTTACTACTACGCCAGAGCGGCAGAAAGGGAGAAGAAATGACGATTGATACAATCAGAATGTTTCCCATGGTTATGCCTTCTGGATACCCTCAGGAATATGACTTGGTCGAACGCAAAATGCTAAAGCAGCAAGAGATGCAACAAGCAGCGCTAGAGCAAAAGAAAGCCCAGATTGCAATTCAAGACTTGGCCTTTGAGATTTACACAAAGAATGCAGAGCAAGCAAAACTAAGAATTGAGATATTCCAAAACCGCAAACTGGACCTCTATGCTTAAACTGTTTTTATTGTTTCCAGTTATAGCTATGGCAGCAGAGCCAGCACCACCCATCAAGGCTGTAGTGGCCCGTGTGATTGATGGCGACACTGTATCGATAGTAGCCAACTGGGTTCCAGACCCTATGAAAAAAGAAATTGCAGTAAGAGTTTACGGGGTGGACACGCCAGAGAAATCCTTTCGGGCTCAGTGCGCAAAAGAAGCAGAATTAGGTGCTAAGGCTACTGAATTTACAAAGGCACAGATTGCCAAGGCAAAGAAAATTGAAGTTGCTTATTTTAGCTGGGACAAGTATGGTGGCCGTGTTTTGGGTGACATTTTGCTAGACAAACAAAGTCTCAGAATGGCTTTGATCAACAATGGTTTTGCTAGGGAATACTTTGGCGATGCCAAACAATCATGGTGTGAGTGATGCAGAACACAAAAGACAAACTAGTTTATACCGTCACTATATGCGTGACTCTGACCCTGTGTTTCTCCGTGTTAAGCATGGTGGTCAGCTTTATGTTGGGGCTATGGGCCAAGGAAGTGGACAATGCAGAAATCTTCAAAATGATTTCACCAGCATTCAGTACCCTAATTGGCGGAATGATTGGGTTCCTGAGTGGTATCAAACTGAACCAAGACGACACGACAGATAAACCAAAGGAGAGTAAAGATGATGGGATTAGATGCGTTGCTGCAGGTGGGCGGGAAGCTGATCGACAAACTGATACCTGATCCAGAGGCTAAAGCAAAGGCCCAGTTTGAACTGGCCAAGATGGTTCAGGATGGTGAGCTGGCAAAACTGGCTAATGAAACTAAGCTGTTTGAAGTTGAGCAGGAAAACGTTACTCGGCGTGCTGAAGCCGATATGGCCAGTGACTCATGGCTGTCTAAAAACATTCGCCCCATGACTCTCATATTTCTTTTGGCTGCATATTCTGGCTTTGCTATTGCATCCATCTTTGAACTTGAAACCCGTGGTGCTTACGTTGAACTTCTGGGGCAATGGGGTATGTTGGTCATGAGTTTTTATTTTGGCGGACGTACTATGGAAAAAATTGCTGACAGGGTGAAGAAATGAATTTGACTGAACACTTTACACTTGAAGAACTTACACACACAGACCACAGAGAGTTTGACAATATTCCAAATGAAAACGAATTGGAAAACCTCAAACGGCTTGCATCCTTCCTCGAAGAAGTTAAAACTGCACTTGGTGGAAAACCCGTCATGGTCAACTCAGCTTTTAGAAGTAAGCAAGTCAATGATGCTGTGGGTTCTAAAGATACTAGCCAGCATCGTATTGGTTGTGCTGTGGACATCAGGGTTCCTGGATTGACGCCTGATCAAGTCGTTAAAACAATTATTGCTTCTGGTTTACCCTACGATCAAATCATTCGCGAGTTTGACCGATGGACACATCTAAGTATTCCAAACACTCCAGATACCAAGCCTCGCAAGCAAGCTTTAATTATTGATAAAGCTGGTACTAGAATTTATGCTTGATACACACCCAATTTAATGGGAAAATACTCAGGTGTTTTTTAACAATGTAAAGGAGCCAATATGGCAATCGGTTTTGATCAATTTATGGAAGCAACAGGCGCTGAACTAGTCGCTGGCAACATCATCGTAGGCATTATGGCCGCCCGTAAAAAAGTTGGTAGCTTAGACGATGACGGTGTTTTTAACCTGAACGACGATGGCAAAGCCTTGGCAGATGAAATTGAAGCTGGTGGTAAAAAAGCAACAAAGGCTAAAAAAGCTGATGCTGCTGAAGCCGCTCCTGAAGCTTAATTAAAAGGTGGGATCATGCCCGGTTTACGTATTGATAATTTTTCCGGTATCGTACCGAGGACTGGTCCCACTGCGCTTGAGGGAAACCAAGCCCAGATTGCTAATAATGCCAAGCTGACGTCTCTTGAGATTCGTCCTTGGAGAACTCCAACCTTAGAGTACACGCCCAATGGCGGCGCTAGTGTTCAGTCTATATTTAAGTTTAGTGGGCCCTCCGGCTCATCGCCTGTATGGCTTGAGTGGAACTATGACGTAGACGTTGTCCCTGGCCCAGTGGCTGACTTGACCGAATTTCGTTTGTATTTCACAAGTTCAGGGTTTACCCCTAGAAAAACTAACTGGGCGCTCGCTACCAGTTCAGCAACAGCTCCCTATCCAAACAACTATTATGAGATGGGTGTTCCCGTCCCTGCGGGTGCACCAGCAGTAACCAAGGCTGGTACAGGCACTGCGCCTACAGAAGACCGCTCTTACATCTATACATATATCACCACATTCGGTTCTGTGGCAGAAGAGTCTGCCCCTAGCCCAGCAACTATTATCTCAGGGGTCAATACCTCAGGTGACTCTGTAACGATTACAGGTTTTTCTACCCCACCTTCTGGCAACTACAACTTTACACACCGCCGTATCTATCGGTCAGTGATTGGAGCTACGACAGCCTCCTATTTGTTTGTGGCTGAGATTCCAATTGCCACGGCAACTTATGTAGACACTAAAACAGCTGCCCAGCTTGGCGCGGCGCTCCAATCCCTCTACTACACGCCACCTCCAACCACATTGCAAGGTATTGTGTCTATGCCTAACGGCTTGCTGGCTGGGTTTACAGGCAATCAAATCTGGTTCTGTGAGCCGTATCTTCCCCATGCTTGGCCTGCTATATACATGCTGACCACGGACTACCCCATTGTGGGCCTTGGTGTGTTTGGTAATTCTTTGTTTGTGGGAACCACACGCAACCCGTACATGGTAACTGGCACAACACCGTCCAGCATGATGCAAGAGAAGCTGTCGCTTGTGCAACCGTGCGTGGCTAAGAAATCTATTGTCTCTGACCAGTATGGTGTGCTGTACGCAAGCCCTAACGGTTTGGTGTCTATCTCCCCAGGTTCTCAGGAAGTAATGTCTAATGCCTTGTACACCCGTGAGGAATGGCAACTCCTGAACCCGTCGAGCATGATAGGTGCCGTGTACAACAACATGTACTTTGGTTTTTACCAAACAATAGCTGGGGCTCGTAAGTCCATCATCATTCTGCGTGGGGATAACCCTCCACTGGCTACGTTTGATTCCAACGCCAAGGCCAAGTTTGTTGAACCAGTTACTGGCACAGTGTACTTCTTGTCTGCCGCAGATAACAAGATTTATTCATTAGACACCAACACAGCCGCCAACACTGTATTTACATGGCGGTCTAAGAAGTTTATTCACAACCGGCCTACAACTTATGCTGCACTGCAACTACACGCAGATTACGTATACATGGCGGCTAATGCTGGTTCGTACCTTACAGTCAATCTGTATGCTGAAGGCCAAGGGGTGCTGACTATTAATATGACCAGTGATGAGCCTGTACGTATTCCTAACGTGACTCGTTCGTACTACTGGGAAATTGAGGTGGTTGGAAACGTTCCAGTTCGCCGAATTACTGTGGCTACTTCTGTTGATGAGTTGGAGATGGCTTAATGTCTGCTCTGCCAAGACTACCGGGTATACCCTCAATCTCTCCGGTCCAAGACACAACCGTAGCGGCTATCCTTCGCCCAATGAAGGAAAGCATAGAGATTCTTAGCGGGGCTATATCGGGTAATCCCTTACCTAATGGCACAACTATTAGCAGTGGTCTTAACCCTGCCATTTCTCTTACAACGATTACCAACACTTATAACGGGACTACGGATACAACAGTTCCGCCTACTGCCTCAGGGTTAACCATTAGTGCTGGTTTTACTAACATCCTGTTGAGCTGGGACGACCCTAATACCTCAGGCACGTTTCTTAACTATGCTTATACAGAAGTCTGGCGTTCAGTAGATAACGTTTTAGCTAATGCTGTATTGCAAGGTTTTGCCCCAGGCGCGGTCTATTCTGACCCTGTAGGAACCAACAAAAGTTTCTATTACTGGATTCGATTTGTATCTCAAGCAGACATTGCTGGCCCCTATAACAGCTCTGTAGGTACGCTTGGTGGTACCGGCCTTGTAGGCGGTGTGGACCTTGGCCCTTTGATTGTTGATGCTACTAAGCTGGCAGCTGATGCGGTTGAGTCCGGCAAAATCAAAGACGCTG
>Ga0209768_10001374_pt1 | contig 15699 bp, 13 predicted proteins | sample LauGreSBDMM110SD_3_FD_187564 | JGI IMG/M metagenome (GOLD analysis project Ga0209768, IMG submission 187564) | Freshwater lake microbial communities from Lake Michigan, USA - Sp13.BD.MM110.SD (SPAdes) (version 2) | ecosystem: Environmental > Aquatic > Freshwater > Lake | place: Lake Michigan... | reverse complement strand
GTCTAAATGGAGATTCGTTTCCAAACAAAACATCTGATAATTCTTTAGTGCCTACAGAAAGCCCTAATTTATTTTCTTCGTCTTTTAATAAAAGGCGGTCTACTTCTTGATTCCATAAATAACCAATCAATTGTTCTCTTTTTACACCCTGGGCTGCATAATTTTGCAATTGCAATTCAAGTTTTTCTTCAAACTCTAATTTACCAATAGCTTGTCCGTTTACGTTGCCTAGTGTTTCAACATCGCTACCGCCTTTTCTACCAACACCATCTTGTAAGATGAAGGCAATTAGGGCAATTGTAATGATACCGAATATGATCCAAGTACCTCTTTCTCTAATGTTCTGAATAATTGACATATATATATAATTATAGGAGGGCAAAAATAATGTTTTCTATCAAGTAAAACGGGGTATGCGCTTAGTTTTTGGGCTTATTTAAGCATAAAAAGGGTATAAGAACTAACAATGGCCCCGTGGATAATTAAATATTTCGTGGATATCTATGCTTTTAGGGAGAATAAACCTGCACAAATAAAGAATAAGATTACAGGTCTTGTATTATAAAATACATTTCGATATAAAAAGAGTTTAATTATTACCGTTAATTAACAGTGCATAAACTGTGCTTTATTAAAATACTGTATACAATTATATTATAAATTATATTTTAAAAACCAATGAAAACCTTACTAGTATTGACTAATATATGGAATTAAAAATATAATATTATATAATTAAGATAAGTGAATAACTAAGATATTAAGATATACACAGGCGTAATAGTATTAGTTTATTTATATAAATGTATTAATACTTAATACTACAATAGTAATGCACATATTAATTTTTATAGGATCATTTAAAATAAACTACTTTTATTAAGAACAAGGAAAACCACGATCATTTCAATATAAAACAATCAAAATATGCCTTTTTATACCCCTATTTTAGGTAAAATAAATACTTTAAAAAGAAATAATAAAAAATACTAAATTTATTACTAAATAATTAATATCATTTAAAGTATTAATAATCAATTAATTAAAATAAAAATAAACCAGTATAAATATAAAAACTAAGCTAATTAGTAAAAAAATACTAAATATTTTAGTTTATTAACAATTTATCCCTACCTTCACATAAATATTTAAAGAAAAACATAAAACGACTAACCATGAGTAACCCAAACGTAGAAAAATTAAAAGCCTTAAAATTAACCATCGATAAAATCGACAAAGATTATGGAAAAGGTAGTGTGATGATGATGAATGAAAGAAGTCAAGAACCACAAGAAGTAATATCAACAGGTTCTATCGGCTTAGACACTGCACTTGGAATTGGTGGTTTACCAAAAGGAAGAATTGTAGAAATATACGGGCCAGAATCTTCTGGTAAAACAACCGTAGCAATACATGTAATAGCAGAAGCACAAAAGAAAGGGGGAATGTGTGCAATCATTGATGCAGAACATGCATTCGATAGCGCCTATGCAAAAAAACTAGGAGTAGACGTCGATAATTTATTAGTCTCTCAACCAGACTATGGCGAACAAGCTTTAGAGATAGCGGATCGTTTAATTTTATCAGGAGCCATTGATGTAGTAGTGATAGACTCAGTGGCAGCGCTAGTTCCAAAGAGTGAACTAGAAGGAGAAATGGGAGATAGTAAAATGGGTTTACATGCAAGACTAATGAGCCAAGCATTAAGAAAATTAACAGCAACCATTAATAAAACAAATACAATTTGCATTTTTATTAATCAGTTAAGAGAAAAAATAGGTGTTGTTTTTGGTAACCCTGAAGTCACCACCGGAGGAAACGCTTTAAAGTTTTACGCTTCTGTAAGATTAGATATTAGAAGAATGGCGCAAATTAAAGATGGCGATGAAGCAATAGGAAATAGAGTAAAAGTAAAGGTGGTAAAAAATAAAGTAGCACCACCCTTTAGAGCAGCCGAGTTTGAAATTATTTTTGGAGAGGGAATAAGCAAAATTGGAGAAATTATAGATATGGGGGTTGAACTAGAAATTATACAAAAAAGCGGAAGCTGGTTTAGTTATGATAGCAATAAACTAGGACAGGGCCGCGATTCGGTAAAAACCATTTTACACGATAATCCAGAGATGGCCAATGAAATAGAGGCAAAAATTAGAGCTAAAATTGCTTTAAAAGCAGAAGAGGCCGCGAAATAATTATTAAAGAACTATTTAGGAAATATATTAAATGTGTTGGTTTTTTAGGGTTAGTTAGTATAAACCGCATCAACTATGGTGCGGTTTTTTTATATTTATACAAAAAAGAGTGATAACTATTTTAAAACTTTTTATTAGGGCGGCGCTCTGGCTTTTTTGCGCTGAAATAAATACAAAGAATAAATATTTAGTAAACACGAAGGGCCCCTTATTAATTATTGCCAACCACCCCAATTCTTTTTTAGACGCCATTATTATAGGCACAAGGTATAATAGAAAAATACATTTTTTAGCAAGGGGCGATGTCTTTACCAAAAAACACTACCGGTTTTTATTAAGGCTAATAAATATGATTCCGGTGTATAGGCTAAGAGAAGGTAAAGAGTTCTTATACCTTAATGAATATGCTTTTGTAGAATCGGCAAGATTATTAAAAAACAATGAAGCCGTTTTAATTTTTATAGAAGGAATCTGTTTAAACAACAATGCGCTTCAGCCTTTTAAAAAAGGAACTGCCAGAATTTTACAAGCCTGTCATTCAGAGAATCATTTTCCACAAATTCATTTAGCGGGTATTGCTTATAATAATTTCAAAGGAATTGGAAAAAGAGTAAACCTCTGTTTAGATTTTTTCAAACAAACAACCGCCATAGCCAGTTCAAAAGATAGAGTCGATTTTAATAATATTGTTTTTTCAAAATTATCCGCATTAATTTTACCCACAGCCCACACGCCCACCCTTAAAAAAACGGCGTTCTATTATTTAAACCTTCCTTTTTATAAGCTTGTTTATGGTTTTGTAGATAAAAAAACAAAGGGCACTGTTTTTTTTGACTCTGTATTATTTAGCGTATTGCTTTTCTTATATCCAATATATCTTATATTAATAATTACTTTTTTGCAATTTATTAGTATACCACAACCAATAATTTTTGGTACCTTGTTCCTGTTGTTTTTACTAAGAAATCAAACCATGTCCACCAGCTAATTTTCAATTAAAAATTTATGCCCAATAATATCAGAAAGCTTGAAAAAAGCAAAAAAATTGCGCTTGTTGCGCACGATAATAAAAAGAAAGACCTTATAGACTGGGCTGTTTATAATAAAGAGGCGCTTTCTAAACACAGTCTTATTGCAACTGGCACCACAGGAAAGCTAGTAGAGGAAGCGCTTGGCCAACCGGTAAAAAAATTATTAAGCGGACCCCTTGGAGGTGACCAACAAATAGGTGCCATGATTGCCTCGGGAGATATTGATATTATCTTCTTTTTCTTCGATCCAATGGAGGCACAGCCACATGATAGTGACGTGAAAGCTTTATTAAGACTAGCGGTTGCCTGGAACCTGCCCATGGCCTGCGATAGATCCACTGCCGACTTTTTAATGACCTCCCGTTTTATGCAAGAAGTTTATGAAAACAAGCTTCCCGATTACACCCATTATTTAAAAAGAAACATTTAATTTATAATTCAAAACGCAGTAATATTTTTATCTATGAAAAAAAGAATTTTTAAAAAAACAAAAATAGCCTCAGTGCTTTGTATGATTTCATTATTTTTTGTGAGCATGAACGCGGTTGCCCAAAACCAAATACTTGGTTTTAAAAACGCCGAGAAACAAAATAAAATTGAAAAAGACTTCGATGCGCAATTAAATGCAGCAAGAGTTGGACAAAATATAAAATTACTTTCTTCCGTACCGCACCATGTGGGCTCTGTAGGTGGAAAATTTGTATCTGAACAAATTGTAAAAGTTTTTAAAGAGGCAGGTTGGGATACTAAAACAGAAATATATCAATTAATGTTTCCAACGCCCCTAACGCGTGTGCTTGAAATGTCGGGGGCTACGAATTATAAAGCAAAATTAAAAGAAACACCCCTTAAAGAAGATGCTACATCAAATCAAGCCGACCAACTACCTACCTATAATTGTTGGAGTGCCGACGGAGATGTTACTGCGAATTTAGTTTTTGTAAACTATGGCTTACCGGAAGATTATGAAACCCTTGCAAAATATGGCATTGATGTAAAAGGAAAAATTGTCATTGCAAAATATGGTCGCAGTTGGAGAGGCATTAAACCAAAAGTGGCGCAAGAACACGGTGCCATTGGTTGTTTAATTTATTCAGATCCAATAGATGATGGATACGGCGCAGGCGATGAATACCCTATTGGTTCTTTTAAAAACGATCAAACTGTTCAAAGAGGATCCATCATGGATATGGTAATTTATCCTGGCGACCCTACCACACCCAATATTGCTTCTACTTCTAACGCAGCAAGAGTAGACCATAACGATGCAGTGAACTTATTAAAAATTCCTGTTCTGCCTATTAGCTATGGAGATGCTGCGCCCTTATTAAAAGACATGGCAGGTCCTGTTGCACCAAGAAATTGGGGAGGCGGACTTCCTTTTACTTACCATATTGGACCAAGTAAATCAATGGTGCATTTAAAATTAGCCTTTGATTGGAAACTAAGACCAGGTATTAATGTAATTGCCACTATTAAAGGATCTGAATTTCCAGATCAGTGGGTTATTAGAGGAAATCACCACGATGCTTGGGTAAACGGCGCTGCCGATCCTATAAGCGGCATGGCTGCTGAATTAGAAGAGGCCATTGCAATTGGAGGATTATTAAAACAAGGCTGGAGACCCAAAAGAACCTTAGTGTATTGCGCTTGGGATGCAGAAGAACCAGGATTAATGGGTTCTACAGAATGGGTGGAAGACCATGCTGAAGAATTACAAGCTAAAGCAGTTGCCTATATAAATTCTGATGGAAATGAAAGAGGATTTTTAGGTGCAGAGGGCTCACATGCTTTCGCACCAATGATTACAGAAATAAGTAAAACCGTAATGGATCCACAAACCGGTGTTACTGTTTTCGAAAGAGCTAAAGCACAAAGAGCAACACAAGAAAGTACAAGCGCTGCTAAAAAAGAAGCCTATGCATCCACTAGTTATCCATTAGGTGCCATGGGTTCGGGTTCCGATTATTCTTCATTTATACAACATTTAGGTATTCCTTCTTTAAATATTGGATATGGTGGCGAAGGTTCAGGCGGAGAGTATCATTCTATTTATGATTCCTATGATATGTATCGTCGTTTTAAAGACCCGACTTTTATTTATGGCGTAACACTTGCACAAACAGCGGGAAGGGCTGCACTAAGACTCGCCGATGCAGACGCTTTACCTTTTGATTATACAGTGCTTCATAAAACTATTAAAGGATATCTAAACGAGTTAATCAATAATGTAGATCAATTAAGAGAAAACGCAGTTATTGAAAATGAATTAGTTAATAAAAAAGCATATGCATATGCAGCAGATCCTGCAGAAGGCTTAACCACACCAAAGCTTTTAACAGAAGTGCCCTACATCGATTTTTCTGCTTTATTAAATGCACTTGCTAAATTAGAAAAAGCAGCAGCCCATGTAGAAGAAATTAAAGCAACAGGAAATGCTGCTCAGTTAGCTACTTTAAATTCAAAAATATATACTGCCGAACAAAAATTATTATCTGAAATCGGACTTCCCCGCAGACCTTGGTTTAAACATACTATTTATGCGCCCGGTTTTTATACTGGCTATGGTGTTAAAACAATTCCTGGTGTAAGAGAGGCCATCGAACAAAAAAATTGGCCAGAAACTAAAGAACAAATAACAGAAACAGCAAAAGCCATTGAAAAACTTTCTATGTTTTTAGATGCACTATAGCATGTAAATTTGCAAATGCCTTTTCAATTAGAATCCACCTATACTCCGTCGGGCGATCAGCCTACAGCCATTCAAGCACTCACCGACGGGGTCTTGGAAGGCGAGCGGTATCATACACTTTTAGGAGTAACCGGTAGTGGTAAAACCTTTACCATTGCCAACCTTATACAAAATGTTCAAAGGCCCACACTTGTTTTAACACATAATAAAACATTGGTGGCACAGCTCTACGGAGAGTTCAAACAATTTTTTCCTAATAATGCAGTGGGTTATTTTGTTTCTTATTACGATTATTATCAACCCGAAGCGTATTTGCCCACTTCTGGTGTTTACATTGAAAAAGATTTAAGCATCAACGAAGAGCTTGATAAATTAAGATTACAAGCCACTGCACAATTATTAAGTGGTCGAAGAGATATTATTATTGTAGCTAGTGTGAGTTGTATTTATGGTATGGGCAATCCCACCGAGTATGAAAAAGGAATTATAAGAATTAATGCAGGTATGGTTTTACCAAGACAAGCATTTTTACATGCCTTGGTAAATAGTTTATACCACCGAACTGTTACAGAATTTGATAGAGGTTCTTTTAGAGTGAATGGCGACACCGTTGACATTCGACTGCCCTATGTGGACTATGGATACCGCATAACATTCTTTGGAGATGAAATTGAATCCATTGAAAGTATAGAAGTAGAAAGCGGTAAAAGAATAGAAACCATGGAAAATGCAGCTATCTTTCCTGCCAATTTATATTTAGCCCCCAAGGACTTAGTACAAGAAATTATTTATGAAATTCAAGATGAAATGCTTGCGCAAGTGGAGTATTTTAAAAACACAGGTAAGCATATCGAAGCACAAAGAATTAAAGAGCGTGTTGAATATGATATTGAAATGATTAGAGAGCTGGGCTATTGCACAGGCATTGAAAACTACTCACGATTTTTTGATAGAAGAAAGCCAGGTACTCGCCCCTTTTGTTTATTAGATTATTTCCCCAAGGACTTTTTATGCGTAATAGATGAAAGCCATGTAACCATTCCACAGATATCTGGAATGTATGGTGGGGATAGAAGTAGAAAAATGAATTTAGTAGAATATGGTTTCAGGCTTCCTAGTGCTATAGATAATCGCCCCCTAAATTTTAATGAGTTTGAAAATATGGTGGGTCAATCTATATTTCTTAGCGCCACACCGGGAGAATATGAATTAGAAAAAACAGGAGGTTTAATTATTGAACAAGTGGTAAGACCCACTGGCCTATTGGATCCGCCAATTGAAGTGCGCCCTACTAAAAATCAAATTGACGACCTATTAGAAGAGATTGCCATGCAGGTAGAAAAAGGAGACCGCGTTTTAGTTACCACGCTTACTAAAAAAATGGCGGAAGAAATGGACCGTTATTTAAGTCGCATTCAAATTAAATCAAAATATATTCATAGTGATATTGATGCACTAGAAAGAGTAGAAATTTTAAGAGAATTAAGATTGGGCGTGATTGATGTACTCGTGGGCGTGAACTTATTAAGAGAAGGGCTAGACTTACCAGAAGTTTCTTTAGTAGTAGTATTAGACGCCGATAAGGAAGGCTTTTTAAGAAATGAAAAATCCTTAACCCAAACAGCAGGTAGGGCTGCTAGAAATGTAGATGGTCGTGTTATATTTTATGCCGACCAGGTTACTAAGAGCATGCGCCGCACCATGGACGAAACCGATAGAAGAAGGGCCAAGCAAATTAAATATAATACAGAAAATAATATTACGCCCACCACTATTATTAAAAGCATTGAACAAGTAATGGCGCAAAGCGCTGTACTAGAAATTAAAGGCTTTACATTGAATAATATAAATATTAAAACCAGCGACGATCTTGAAATGGTTACAAATGCCTCTGATGAATTCAAAACTATCCCACAAATAGAAAAGGCTATTACTCAAACTAAAAAGCAGATGGACAAGTTTGCCAAGGCCTTAGATTTTATGGAAGCCGCTAAGCTAAGAGATGAAATGTTTAGACTAGAAGCCCAGTTGGAGAAAATGAAAAACGCTTAGAACAAAATAATAATACCATTAGTATTTGTATTAATTTTATACCCATGTCCTCTGTTTTAGAATCTATATATAACGGCTTAATTCAAACCACCTGGATAGAAGCCATTGCGGTTATATCGGGCATTGTCTCTGTATGGTATAGTAGAAAAGAAAATATTTTAGTATTTCCCACAGGCCTATTAAATACGACCATTTATATTTACTTAAGCTTAAAGGGACACCTACTTGGAGAGGCTAGTGTGAATTTATATTATACCATTATGAGTTTGTATGGATGGTATTTATGGACAAGAAAAGATAAAACGAATCAAACATACATTTTAGAAATAACAAACAGCAATACCAAAGAAAGAATACAGCAGTTTTTGTTTTTCGTAGGTGTATATGCAATTATTTATTTTTCTTTAGTCTACTTAAAACAATCCTTTGCACCAGAAGCCATTCCTTGGGCAGACGCACTAGCAAGCGCCTCGGCCTATACTGCCATGTGGTTAATGGCCAAGAAAAAAGTAGAGAGCTGGTTTTGGTGGGTAATTACTAATATTGCTTCCATACCTTTATATTTTACAAAGGGCTACACTTTTACAAGTGTTCAATTTATAGTATTATTAATTTTAGCCATTGCCGGATGGATAGAGTGGAGAAAAAAAGCGAACCAAGCTAAAAAACGTAAAGACGCTCAAAAATATTCTAATGCTTAAAGAAAAAAATACGCCTACTATACAACTGCAAAAAATAGTGGTTTTGGGCCCCGAGTCCACGGGTAAATCAACATTATCGGAAGCCTTAGCCAAACACTATGGAGTAGTGGATTGCAAAGAATATGCTAGACAATATTTACACGAAAACGGGACAAAATATAATTTCGAAGATTTATTAACAATTGCAAAGGGGCAATTAACATTAGAGAACGAAGCTATTCAAAAAGCGAAGCAGCAATTAATAGATACATCAAAAAACAAGATAGTTATTGACACCAACATGTATGTTATGAAGGTTTGGTGTGAATATGTTTTCAATAATTGCCATACTTATATTTTAGATGAAATTCATAAAAGAGAATATGATATCTATCTTTTAGCTGATATAGACCTACCCTGGTCTGCAGATGAAATGCGTGAATACCCAGATGAAAAACCAAGACAAGAATTGTTTGCTATTTATAAAGATATTTTAATCAATCAAAATACACCCTGGGGCATTGTAAGTGGTGCGGGCGATCAAAGAACCCAAAATGCCATTCAACTAATAGATAAAATTTTAGTTTAACAAGGCAGCTACATCCTCATCCGTTTCAATATTATTCATCTCTCTTAGAATTTGTGGATAGCGCCAAGCAACCCTTCTAGTCATTGGACGGGCGGTGAATTTCTTAGGATTGGGGAAACCAGCTACTATCATAGCTGCTTCAGCCCTTGTTAAATTTTTAGCTGACTTCTTAAAATAATGTTGCGCCGCAGCCTCTACCCCAAAACAACCCCGGCCAGTTTCTATTACATTTAAGTATACTTCTAAAATTCTTTGCTTACCCCAAATTAGTTCAATTAAAAATGTAAAATAAACTTCAGGAACTTTTCTTATGTATTTATCATATCGTCCGCCCTGCCATAAAAAAACATTTTTAGCTGTTTGTTGCGAAATCGTGCTAGCGCCACCACCCAATGGTATTTTAGATTTCTTCTTTTTCTTTTTGGGATCTAGGCTTTTTTCAATCGCGTCCCAATCAAAACCCATATGATCTGTAAAGGCTTGGTCCTCACTTGCCATAGCCGCTAATTTAATATTATAGGACATTTTATCCCAAGCAACATAATCTCTTTTTAATCCTAAGCCAAAAGCATTGGTAATTTGTGTAATGGTAATAGGAGGCTCAATAAATTTAGTAATGAGCACATAAGCTAATGAGCTTAAAAATAAATAAAGAAAAAAGCGACGTATTTTTTTTAGCACAAATAAAATTTATAAAATTTCTACGCTAAAACGTTTTCCTATAGGACGGTAATCGGGATTAGATTTTTTGACCAGCACGCCGGCAAACCAAGCGGCTAAGCCTCCTGCCAATTTAGCTATATTATTTTTTTCAAAAACTTGATCTCCGCTAATAACAGAATTTATAATATTTAAACTCATATAACCAAGGCCACCTGCTTTCAAAACAGCACCATTGGTAAACACACTTCTAAAACGGCCCCTATCTTTTGCAAAGGCCTTTATTTCATTAATATGCAAAACTAGTCGTCCTAATTTTAATGTATCCTGCCCATAAGTGCCAAACATGGTAACCGAGCCCTGTAAAGCATAATGATTTATTTGAATAGAATCGTCTCTAATCCAATCGATATAGCCTGTAAGCCATTGTGAGTTGCTAAATTCAAAGTTTATATAATCACCTTCGGTAAAGGATCTTATGATCACACCACGCTCCTTTAATAATAATAGCTTGCCTCCTTGTGCCCTTAGTTCTGTATGAAGAACAGACAAAAGAACTACCAAAAAGCAAAATTTAAAAATAGTTAATTTTTTCACTATCAGCAATTTACGATATTATTTTTAATAAAGAATAAGATATGTATAGATTAAAAAAGCCTTACTATGAATGACTAATAATGCAGCGCCCCATAGAACAAGGCTGCGCTAAATAGTAAAATAATAATTCCCGAAATTCGATTAATGATAATCATGTTTTGAATTGTAAGCTTGGGACGAAGCTTACCGGCCAATGCTACTTTTACTAAATCAGAAAATAATACAAATAATAAGCAAGTGCCAAATACTACAACTCTATAAATAAGAGGGCTATTTGTTTCAGCTGCCGATGCAGAGATAGCTGCAGTCCATGCAAACCAAAATAAAAACACACTAGGGTTTAAGATATTCATAAAAAATCCAGCAATAAAAATTTTAAACAAATCTCTTTTTCTTAACATTTTTTCTTTATTCAATTCACCTTCGCTAAAAACAATCTTTTTAAAAAACAAGGTATACACACTCATCACTAATAAAAAACCAGCACCCAGCATTGCAATGAAGGCCTTATGTGATAAAGCCATTACAAAAAAAGAAGTAAAAAAATTGCAAATAAATAATAAAACAATATCACTCATAGAAACGCCCGCAACAAAAACATAACCCGCTTTATGGCCATTGGTTAAACTTTGTTTTAATATTGCAAAAATAACAGGCCCTATAGAAATACTTAAAATAAGCCCAAGCAACAAACCTTTTAAAATGGGGGCTATCATAATTAATCAATAAATTTTTTCCAATCGTTCAATAAATCGCCTTTAATAACTCTTGGAAATTTGTGCTGGCCGCCTATCTTACCTTTGCTGCTCATAAAATCCATAAACACATTTTCTTTTAAAATGGTTATAAAAACTTTTTTTAAAGCACTTTTTCTCTCAACGGCATAATCGTCATTTAATTCAATTAATTTCTGGTCAATATTTTTTATGAGTAAATCGCTATCTACTGCATCATTGCAGGCAACATACCAATGATGTGCAAATAAACTTTCATAAGGCACGCCCGTCACACCAAACTCTGGAATAGATATATTCATTTCCTCACTTACTAACTGAATAGCCTTATTCATATTATCAACACTAAGGTGTTCACCTACTAAACTTAAAAAATGTTTAGTTCTACCTGTAATAATAATTTCGGCATTGGCTTTATCTATAAAGCGAATGGTATCTCCAATCAAATAACGCCAAGCACCAGCAGCAGTGCTTATTAAAATGGCGTAATCTTTATTTTCTTCTACTTCGTGTATTAATAAAGCTTGTGGGTTTTCTACCATCTCTCCATTTTCGTCAAAGTTGTTTTCATCAAAAGGCACAAATTCAAAAAAGATATGTTGATTAAAAGACAAACGCATACCCACGCCATTTTGTTTATCCTGCCATGCCAAGAAACCTTCGCTGGCCAAATAGGTTTCAATATAGGTGATAGGTTTTCCTAATAATTTTTCAAAACCATGTTTATAAGGTTCAAAGCTTACTCCACCATGTGCAAAAAAATCAAGATTAGGCCATATCTCGTGAATATTATTCAGCTTATATTTTTCAATCACCATTTCAATACACATTTGTATCCAAGCGGGTACCCCTACAATAAATCCAATATCCCAATCGGGTGCTTTTTCTACAATTTCTTTTAACTTCTTATTCCAATCTCTTTCTTTAGCAATTTTTTTACCAGGCTTATAAAAAGGTTGAAACCAAAAAGGGTTTTTTTTCGCAGTAATGCCGCTTAGATCACCAGCATAATACCCTGCTTCTTTTTGCAAGTCGGTACTTCCACCTAAAGTAAGCCAGCCCTTGCCAATGGATCCAAAATTCACATCGCTATACTTAAACAAACTAATGAGTTGCTTAATCATTAAAATTTTATTGCCCCTTAATAAATCATTGGTAATAGGAATATATTTACTGGCAGACTCACTGGTACCACTACTTAAGGCAAAATATTTTATTTTACCTGGCCAACAAATATCTGATTCCCCTTCAAGCGTTCGGTGCCACCAATCCTTATAAATTTTATTATAATTATAAGCAGGCACTGACTGCTGAAAAACCTTATCTGCTCTTTTGCTTAATAAAATTTTATCAAAATGAAACTGCTGTCCAAAAGCGGTATACTTTGCTCGACGCAGTAATTTTTTCAGCACGCGCAATTGTGCTCTTTTGGGGCTTCTTGGGGGAATGCCCAAGGCCTTTTGAATGCTTTTTGGTAGGTTAATCTCAAAAATTGGCATCTACGGTTTCAGGTTTTATATTTTAAAGATTATCTGCAAAAATAGGAATGTTATTCGAGCAAACGCACCTACTTTTGCCATATGATTAAAAGTACACTTTTAAAGGCTGTAGAGGCTGGTGGTAAAGAATTAAAGCATTTTTTTAACGGTTCTTTTACAATATCTAGTAAGGGGTCTATGAACGACCTTGTAACCGAGGCAGACCATGCTGCAGAAAAGGCCATTTTTAAGGTTATTCAAGAGGCTTTTCCCACGCATTTTATTTTAAGTGAAGAAACGGGCGAAATCAAACAAGATTCCAACATTAAATGGATCATTGATCCAATAGATGGCACCATCAATTTTGCAAATGGCATTCCTATTTGTTGTGTGAGTATTGGTGTGGAAGAAGAAGGTAAAATGATTTTAGGCGCAGTATACAACCCAATTATGAATGAACTATTTATTGCAGAGAAAGGGAAGGGTGCGACTTTAAATGGTAATAAAATAAAGGTAAGTGAAAAAGATAATTTATTAAGCAGTTGTTTGGTCACTGGTTTTCCTTATCAATATTTAGATACAGAAAACGGGCCCCTACAAATTTTTGAAAAATTAATTCGCAAAGCCATTCCTGTTCGAAGATTAGGAAGTGCGGCCATTGATTTATGTTGGACTGCCGCAGGAAGGTTTGATGGATTTTATGAACATAAACTACAAGCCTGGGATAGTGCCGCAGGTTTTTTAATGGTAGAAGAAGCGGGTGGAAAAGTAACGGACTTAAAAGGAAACCCCTACAGCCCTTACCAGCCGGGCATTATAGCTACTAATGGTAAAATACACGATCAATTATTACATGTTATAACAGGCGGAAATTTATAAATTATTTTATGTCAACAGAAAGAACAGAGATTGATAAATTAGGGGAGTTTGGTTTAATAGACCACCTCACAGAAAACTTTGAAACAAATAATGCCTCTACTATTTTATCGATAGGAGATGACGCAGCAGTGATAGATCATTTTGGAAAACAAACAGTGATCACCACCGATTTATTAATCGAAGGGGTACACTTTGATTTAATGTATACACCTTTAAAACATTTAGGCTATAAAGCGGTTATGGTAAACCTAAGTGATATTTATGCAATGAATGCAACGCCTACTCAAATAACCATGAGTATTGCTTTTAGTAATCGTTTTAGTTTAGAGGCCTTAGAAGAATTTTATGAAGGGGTGAATATTGCTTGTGAAAAATATGATGTGGACTTAATTGGTGGAGATACCTCTACTTCTCAAAAAGGCTTTATTATTTCAGTTACTGCCTTAGGAGAAGTGGCCCCGGATAAATATATAAAAAGAAGCACGGCTGAAAGTGGTGATCTGATCTGCGTTTCAGGCGATTTAGGTGCCGCTTTTTTAGGCTTAACTTTAATGGAGCGTGAGAAACAAATATTTGTAGAGAACCCGCAAATACAACCCAATTTAGAAAACGAAGATTATATAGTAGGCCGTTTATTAAAACCAGAAGCTAGAAAAGATATTATTGAAATTTTAGAAAATCAACAAATACTTCCTACTTCCATGATGGATATTAGTGATGGCTTAAGTAGTGAGGTTTTACATTTGTGTAAACAAAGTAATTTAGGCTGTAGAATATATGAAGAAAAAATTCCTATTCACGATGCTACTCGCGCGGCTGCTTTTAAATTTGGTTTAGACCCAACAGTATGTGCATTGAATGGTGGAGAAGACTATGAACTTTTATTTACCATGAAGCAGGCCGATTACGATAAAATAACCCTGCAAGAAGAAATTAGTGTGATAGGTTATATGTGTGATAAAGAAGAAGGCGCTAAATTAATTACCAAGGGTAAAAATTTATTTGATATAACTGCACAGGGTTGGAATGCTTTTGGAAAATAATTTAAGCTACCATCATTTTTATTAAACTAAGATCTACTTCTAAGCAAGCTAGGTCTGCTTTCCCGCCTATTTCAATACTACCTTTAATCGTATCATGGTTCATTACCTTTGCTGGATATACGCTACACATTCTTATCGCTTCTCCTAATTCAATACCTACTTTATCCACTAAGTTTTTCACCGATTTTAATTGTGTTAAGGCAGAGCCACTTAATACACCATGGCTTTCATATTTATCTCCTACAAGTGTATGTTGGTAAATTCCAGTGCTTGCACTGGTAACAGCATCGGTAATACAAAACAAACGGTCGCCCATCATTTTTTTAGCAATTTTAATAGCTGCAAAGTCCACGTGGTAACCATCTGGCACTAAACTACACATGGCAGTAGGGTGATTAAACAAAGCGCCCACCATACCAGGAGCCCTGTGTTGCAAACTACTCATCGCATTGTATAAATGTGTACCCACTGTAATGCCCTTATCTAAAAAAGAATTAGCTAATTCATAACTGGCATTGGTATGTCCTGCAGAAATAACAATATTATTTTCTTGTATTAAATCAATAATTTTTTGATCCACCACTTCGGGGGCAATAGTAATCATGCCAATACAATCTTTTCCATATTCAATGATGGACTTCACTTCTTCATAAGAAGGGGCGTGAATAATTTCAGCCTGATGCGCCCCCTTTTTTTCTACATTAATCCAAGGTCCTTCAATATGTAATCCCATACAACCCTTGCCACCACTAGCTTTATAGGTTCTTACCGCATCTATTGCTTTTAAAATGATATCATTAGACTGAGAGGCAATGGTAGGTTGAAAATAAGCGGCACCTCCTTTTAAGCAATAGCGGTAAGTTTTTTCAATAGTGTCTGCATCGGGAAATTCAGACAACAATTTATTTTCTGCTCCATAAATTTGAAGATCAATTAAAGCAGGTATAACAATAGGCATTACATTATTTGTATCATAGCCCTCGGTACTTATATTTTTTATAATTCCATTTTCTATTTCAACGACTACTTCTTTCATCCAATCTTTTCCCGTAAATAATTTTCGAACAGATAA
>Ga0209768_10001371_pt1 | contig 15707 bp, 14 predicted proteins | sample LauGreSBDMM110SD_3_FD_187564 | JGI IMG/M metagenome (GOLD analysis project Ga0209768, IMG submission 187564) | Freshwater lake microbial communities from Lake Michigan, USA - Sp13.BD.MM110.SD (SPAdes) (version 2) | ecosystem: Environmental > Aquatic > Freshwater > Lake | place: Lake Michigan... | reverse complement strand
GCTTGAGCATCAGTCCACGACAGGTGAACCGCCGGTGCGTCCAAGTTCAAAGGCCGCCAACAGCCAAACAACTCTGTTTCGAAATCAGTGCCCGTTTGTCGAATGTAATTTGGCATTCGGTGGCCCGTAGAATTTACAAAATCTAAATATTTTGCCCAGTTGACAGGCCGCAGTGAGACTTCAAAATCTTCAACTGAGCAAGTTTTTTCAATCAGCTCGTTGTCATAACAAAACGGTATTTGTTTCGTATCCGCATTGGAGGAAAAATCTCTTGATCCGAGTTTCCAAGTTTGTGAAGGCACTCGTGCTGTTTTAAGCTCAGTCATTGGTTGCTGAGATTTTGTTTTTGATGCTTGGCTTTTTTCAGCATTCGCAGTTTCTTCTGGCCATAGTGCCTTGAAGGGGAGTCCCAGTGATTGCGCCATATAAGCGCTTGCCTCTAGGTGCATGGCCTCATGCTGCAGCACCAGCCAATAGAAATACAAGGCGGGGCTGTGGTCGGTTTCATTGTGCAAAAGCTCTAGTGTTTGCTCCAAGCTGTCTTGTGCGTATTGAATGCACTTGGGCGACGTTAAAAGTTTTAATCCCCAGCGCGTCGAATGCGCTACCTTGGCACTGTCAAACCACGCATCAGCTTGACTTAGAAGTGAGGCGTTGCGGGGCTGTAAAAGATCACAGTGCAGGCCGTTAGAGCGTTGCAGATTTCGGGCAATCCAATATTCTTGAAACCATGCAACATGGCCCAGTTCCCAGACGGGCGGATTTAAGTCTGATTGATAGGGAAGGGTGAGTTTGTTGGCACTCGAATAGCATTCAAAAGAGCTGAGTGTATGGCCTCGAATTTGTTGAAGAGCCTTTGACAATGTCAGGATATTTACTTGACGCATCGATTGATTTGTCCTTTTAGGTATGCTGGACGGCTCAATATGAACCAAGCTCCTGATCCAAAATTGCTCCCCCCAAAGGGGCTTAAACCAACTGTCTTTATTGTAAGTCCTGCCCTTGCCAGCGCAAACAACGGCAATTGGCAGACTGCCAAACGTTATCGCCAGTTGTTGAAGGCGCAGTTTCGGGTGCGACTGGTTAGCGAATGGAAGGGCACACAATCGGACGATGTTTTAATTGCATTGCATGCACGTCGGAGTTTTCCGTCGATTGCTGCTTGGCATGCCGTGCATGGCGTCAATGGTTTGGTGGTGGTGCTCACAGGCACTGATTTGTACCGCGATATCCAACACGATTCACAGGCTCAACAATCTCTGGAATTTGCAACTCGTCTGGTTGTTTTGCAGTCCATGGGTCTTGATGAATTAGCGGCACCATTCAAGGCTAAGGCATCGGTGCTTGTGCAGTCAACCACCCCCCGAGTCACCTTGCCTAAAACAAGGCGTTACATACGGGCTGTGATGGTGGGCCATCTGCGCGAGGAAAAATCTCCGCGCACCTTATTTGAAGCAGCAGCCCTGCTGGAGCAGCAGCGCGATATTCACATATTGCATATCGGTGCTGAGCATGATCTGGTGCTGGCAAATATGGCGCACCAAACAGCGGCACTTTACCCCCACTATCAATTCACAGGTGCTTTAACTTATACACAGACGCGTCGGCAAATTCAGCGCGCGCACGTCCTGGTTCACACCAGCGTCATGGAAGGTGGTGCCCACGTGATCATGGAGTCTATTTGCAGCGGTGTGCCAGTGATTGCGTCGCGCATACCAGGCAATATGGGCATGCTTGGCCAAGACTATGCAGGTCTGTTTCCAGTGGGTGACGCAAAGGCGCTGGCTGATATGCTCATCCGTTTTCGGCACGACACCAAATTTGAAGAACTGTTAAAGAAGCAGTGCGCCCTTAGAGCGCCCTTGTTTTCGGCTGAGCACGAGCGCAAGGGCTTGCTTAAAATCATAAAAATGGTCATTTCTGCCCGCCAATTTCCTTGAATGCCCAGCGTTTCAAGCCCCCTCTTTTTTGCATGAAGGAAACACCATGACTATGACTGAACCTCGTTTGACCTCTCTTTCGCATGGTGGCGGCTGTGGTTGCAAAATTGCACCTGCAGTTTTGTCCGAAATCCTCAAAGGCACATTGCAGATGCCTATTCCCAAAGAATTGATGGTGGGCATCGCGACAGCCGATGACGCAGCCGTTTACAAGCTGAACGACAGCCAAGCTTTGATTGCAACCACAGATTTCTTCATGCCCATCGTTGACGATCCTTTCGAGTTTGGGCGGATTGCGGCCACCAACGCCATCAGCGATGTCTATGCCATGGGTGGTAAACCCATTTTGGCTTTGGCTTTGGTCGGCATGCCAATCAATGTGTTGTCAACAGACACGATTGGCAAAATTCTGGCAGGCGGTGCATCGGTTTGCAACACAGCCGGTATCCCCATTGCTGGCGGACATACCATTGATTCAGTTGAACCCATCTACGGTTTGGTTGTACTGGGTTTGGTTCATCCAGACCGTGTCAAACGAAACGACGGTGCGCGCGTTGGCGATGTGCTGGTTCTGGGCAAACCAATTGGTGTCGGTATTTTATCGGCGGCACTGAAAAAAGAAGTTCTTGATGCCGCAGGTTATCAATCAATGATTGCCAACGCTACCCAGCTCAACACCCCAGGCCCCGAGTTGGCGGAGTTGTCTGGTGTGCACGCTTTGACAGATGTCACTGGTTTTGGTTTGGCGGGCCATGCGCTTGAAATTGCGCGAGGCGCCAAATTGACGGCGTACATCAAGTGGGCCGATGTGCCTTTGTTACCCAAGGTGTCGGCTTTGATCAAAGAGGGGAATGTCACGGGCGCATCTGGTCGAAACTGGGAAGGCTATGGTCCAGAGATTAGCCTTGACAGCGGTTTACCCACTGAATGCCAAACTCTTTTGTCTGATCCCCAAACAAGCGGTGGCTTGTTGGTCAGTTGTTCGCCTGAAACAGTGCCTGAGGTGCTGGCTGTCTTTAAGCGTCACGGTTTCAATCATGCAGCCACCGTGGGCCACATCGGTGAAGCCCAAAAATCACGCTTGATCGTCAACTGCTGAAGTTGTTTTTACATGGAGAACGATGTCTTGGCGGTGTTACAGCCATAAAGTTCATTTGTTACTTTCCTGTAAGACCCATGCTTCTGGAAATAACCTCTTTCATAATTTCATTGGTACCCCCGTATATTCTTTGCACGCGAGCGTCTGCAAAGGCTCGTGTGATGGGGTACTCCCACATATAGCCATATCCACCGTGCAACTGCACACATTCATCCATCACTTTGCACTGCAGATCGGTACACCAATATTTGGCCATGCTGGCGGTTTGGGTGTTTAGCTGTCCCACGCTCACCAGTTCACAACATTTGTCAATAAAGACCTGTGCAATCTGAACTTCAGTTTGCATCTCTGCAAGTTTGTATCGTGTGTTTTGATAATTCGCAACAGCCTGTCCAAAGACTTTTCGATCTTGGGTGTATTTCAATGTCCAATCAATGGCAGCTTGGGAGGCAGCGACAGCACTGATGGCTATTTGTAGTCGTTCCCATGGAAGTTGTTCCATCAGGCAAATAAAACCTTTGCTTTCGTAATTGGCCCCTCCCAGCAATTGGGTGGCTGGAACTTTTACATCATCAAAAAATAACTCTGAAGTGTCTTGGGCCTTGAGCCCTAATTTTTTCAAACGTTTGCCTTTTTCAAATCCGGGCATGCCTCGCTCAATTAAGAATAAGCTCGTCCCCTTGGCGCCTGCATCGGGGCTTGTTTTGGCCACCACAATGACCAAGTCGGCATGCCACCCATTGGTAATGAATGTTTTGCTGCCGCGTAGCAGATACGAACCATCTGGTTGCAGAGTTGCGGTAGTTTTAATACCTTGAAGATCAGAGCCAGTAGCCGGTTCGCTCATGGCAATAGCACCGATCATTTCACCCGTAGCCAACTTTGGTAAGTAGGTTTGCTTTTGAGCTTCCGTGCCGTAATGCAAAAGATAGGGTGCAACAATTTCGTTGTGCAGTCCATAACCGATGCCTGTGAAACCCGCTAGCCCCAACTCTTCCATTTGAACCACAGAATAAAGCTTGTCAGCTCCTGCCCCCCCATAAATCTCAGGCATCGACATGCACAGAAATCCGTTACCTCCCGCTTTTCGCCAAACTTCGCGGTCGACGTAGCCTTGTTCTTCCCAAGCTTCATGAAAGGGGGCGATTTCTTTTTCCATAAAGTGTTTGAAACTGTCCCGAAAAGATTCGTGTTCAGCCGAAAAAAGAGTTCTGGGGATCATGGTATGTCCTGAGGAGAATGCAAAGTTGATGGACACTGGCAACAGTCTGCAAAAAGTATACTCGTGCTCGATTTAAATGCTTTGCAGTAAGTGATGGCCTCAAATTTTGGAGATGTTATGTCCGAAGCATACGTATATGACGCGATTCGTACACCTCGCGGAAAAGGAAAAAAAGACGGAAGTCTTCATGAGGTTAAGCCTGTCGATTTGTTGGCCGGTGTGCTGTCGCAACTTCAAATTCGAAATCAACTCGACACGGCTGCTGTGGACGACGTAGTCATGGGTGTGGTCTCTCCCATTGGTGAGCAGGGCTCGGTGGTGCCTAAAGTGGCAGCGCTTAAAGCTGGCTGGGATTGGCAATGTGCGGGCCTTCAAGTTAATCGGTTTTGTGCCTCTGGGTTAGAAGCAGTTAACTTGGCTGCCATGAAGGTTCGAAGCGGTTGGGAAGAATTGGTCGTCGCGGGTGGGGTAGAAAGTATGAGCCGAGTTCCCATTGGTTCTGATGGGGGTGCGTGGGCTCAAGATCCAGAAACAAACAGTGCTACTTTGTTTGTGCCACAAGGCATAGGTGCTGACTTAATTGCCACCCTTTGTGGCTTCAGTCGATACGACTTGGATGCCTTCGCGGTGGAGTCTCAAAAGCGAGCCACACATGCCAGAGCCAGTGGCTACTTTGATGGGTCTGTGGTGCCCGTATTAGACAAACTGGGTCAAGTTATTCTGGCCCAAGATGAATTTATCAAGCCTCAAACAACGACTGAAACTTTAGCTACCCTCAGGGCCTCTTTTGAGAAGTTGGGATCCATGGGATTTGATGCCGTGGCCTTACAGCGCTATCCGCAAGTTGAGTGTATTTTACATGTACACCACGCTGGGAATTCCTCTGGGATTGTGGATGGTGCTGCCGCAGTACTCATTGGCAGTGAGGCTGCCGGAAAAATTCATGGCCTCAAACCGCGCGCAAGAATTGTTGCAGCAGCTTTGTCGGGTGCAGATCCCACCATCATGCTGACGGGGCCCATGCCTGCAACCAGAAAAGTTCTTGCCAAAGCAGGTCTGACAATTGATCAGATTGATTTGTTTGAGGTGAACGAAGCATTTGCCGCAGTGCCTCTTAAGTTCATGCGTGAAATGGGTGTGTCCCACGATCGTGTCAATGTCAATGGTGGCGCTATTGCTCTGGGGCATCCCCTTGGTGCTACCGGCGCCATGATTCTGGGGACTTTGATTGACGAATTGCACCGTCGAAAACTTCGTTATGGTTTGGCCACACTCTGTGTGGGTGGTGGCATGGGTATCGCTACCATTGTCGAGCGAATTTGAAAGCGGGTGGTTCTATGATTTTAAAAACATTACGTTACGAAATAGAGCAAGAAATTGCCACCATTACGTTTGATGAATCCGGGTCGCCCGTCAATACCATGTGCCAGCAATGGCAAGACGATTTAGCCCAGGTTGCGCAAGAGCTTGTTAAAGATCGGCCAAAGCTTCGTGGCGTTATTTTGGCTTCCAACAAATCAACTTTCTTTGCAGGAGCTGATTTAAAAGGTGTCATGCGATCAAGCTCGGCTGATGGCCCTCGGGTATTTATTGAAATTGAACGCATAAAGAAAAATTTCAGGACAATTGAGACACTTGGTATTCCAGTTGTCAGTTGTTTGAATGGCAGTGCACTAGGTGGTGGCTGGGAAGTCGCATTGGTCGGGCATCACAGAATCGCAACCCGAAATCCTAAAACACAGTTTGGTTTGCCGGAAGTTACCTTGGGCCTGATTCCTGGCGGTGGCGGTATCACCAAAATGACGCGCATATTAGGACTGCTTGCGGCCCAGCCTTATATTTTAGAAAGCAAGTTGTTTGGTCCTGAGCAAGCGTTGAAGCTCGGCTTGGTGCATGAATTGGTAGACACAGACTCAGACCTTCGCAAAACTGCCTTGACCTTTATTGATGCGTCCCACAACAAGCCCGAACTCTGTCAACACATTTGGGACAGCAAGGACTACAGAATGGTTGGCGGCACGCCACATAGCCCCGAAATGGCAGGTATGTTGACTGTGGCGCCCGCTGCATTAAAACAAAAAACACGCGGTTTATATCCTGCACCCGAGGCTGCTTTGGCGGCGATGGTGGAAGGGGCCATGGTCGATTTTGATACAGCTATGCGCATTGAAAGTCGCTACCTTGCGGGCCTTATGTCCAGTGGCATTGCGCGCAACATGATCAATACCGTCTTCTTCAATATGAACAATATCAAGAGCGGTCTAAGTCGACCTGCGGGCTTACCTCGCTATCGACCGCAAAAGGTAGGCGTTTTGGGTGCGGGAATGATGGGTTCCGGCATTGCATACAGTCAAGCCAGTCGTGGCATTTCATCCGTACTGAAAGATGTGACGCTTGAAAAAGCTGAAAACGGTAAGGCATACAGTGCCTTACTCTCGCAAAAATCAGTGGAAAAAGGCAGCATCACTGAAGAGCAAAAAGCAACTTTGTTGAACTTGATTCAGGCCACTGACAAGACGCAAGACTTGCAAGGATGTGATCTCATCATTGAAGCTGTCTTTGAGCAGCGGGAACTCAAAGCCGCGGTGACAAAAGAATCGCAAAGCATGCTGGCTGAGGGCGGTTTTTTTGCGAGCAACACCTCTACCTTACCCATCAGTGGATTAGCGTTGTCAAGTAACAAGCCAGAGAAATTTGTTGGCATTCATTTCTTCAGCCCGGTTGACAAAATGAAGTTGGTTGAAATTATTCGGGGCGAGAAAACCGACGATGAAACCATCGCTCGTGCTTACGACTATGTTCTGGCCTTGGGCAAGCTGCCCATTGTTGTGAATGACTCACGAGGTTTTTACACCAGTCGTACTTTTGCTACTTTTGTAATGGAAGGCGCGTCCATGTTGCAAGAGGGTATTCCTGCACCAATGATCGAAAACTTGGCTATGCAAGTGGGTATGCCGGTCGGGCCTTTGGCCGTGCTTGACGAAACTTCGCTGATTTTGTCGGTTCATGTTTTAGATCAAACGCGCGAAGATTTCAAGAAAGAAGGGCGCACCTATGGGGCCAACCCTGGAGAACTGTTGGTCGAACACATGGTCAAAGAGTTAAAGCGTGGTGGGCGGGCAGCGGGTGGCGGCTTTTACGACTATCCAGTTGGCAATAAAAAGATGCTTTGGCCTGACTTAAAAAAATTATTTGAAAAAAGCCACATCACAATATCTGTTCAGGACATTAAAGACCGGTTCCTTTTTAGGCAAGCCATTGAAACTGCAAGGTGTTTGGATGAGGGGGTTCTGACGTCCGTGCACGAAGGAAACATTGGCTCTATTTTCGGTATCGGCTACCCAGCTTGGACGGGCGGTGCTTTGCAATTCATCTACAGCATGGGAGTGCCGGATTTTGCAAAGCGCAGCCAAGAACTCGCTTTTCAATATGGCCCTGGGTTCAATGTTTCTAAAGAGGTATTGGAAACTCTTGAGAAATACAAACCGGTCTACTAGTTCAAAACCCATGGATTGCCCACTATGAAATCTAGCGCAGGCGTGAGCAGCACCATGATGAAAGTGAACTTGTCTTTGAATCACTTTTTGGAGCGGGCGGGCACATTGTTTCCCTCCAATGAAATCGTCTCACGACTGCCCGACAAAACTTTGGTCAAGCACACTTACGCGCAGTTTTATAGCCGCACCCGTTGCTTGGCGCAGAGCTTAAAAGATTTGGGGCTGAAAAAAGGCGATCGCGTGGCCACCTTATGTTGGAACCACCACGCGCACTTGGAATGCTACTTTGGAATTCCTGCTGCTGGTGGCGTGATGCACACCCTTAATTTGCGTCTCTCACCTGACGAAATTGCATGGATTGCAAACGATGCGCAAGACCGATTTTTAATCATTGACGACATCTTGTTGCCGATGTACCGCCAGATTGAGCACAAGTACAGCTTCGAAAAAGTCATTGTGTTTCCCTTTTCTGGTGCCGATGTTCCTGCAGAGTTTTTGAATTACGAACAGTGGTTATCCGGCACAGACGCCAGTCAATTTGAATATACCGCTCACGCAGAAGACGATCCGGTCTCCATGTGCTACACCTCGGGCACCACCGGAAAACCCAAGGGAGTGGTCTACTCGCATCGCTCTACAGTGTTGCACACACTGGTCGCCTCGCTAGGTGACTTCTGGTCTTTGCGCAGCACCGATGTGGTCTTACCCGTCACGCCCATGTTCCATGCAAACAGCTGGGGCATACCCTATGGTGCGGTCATGATGGGCGCCAAACTTGTGTTTCCTGGTCCGCACTTGCATCCAGACGATTTGTTGGACTTGATGCAACTTGAGCCGCCCACTTTGTCTTTGGGTGTGCCCACTATTTGGATGGGTTTGATTCAGGCCTACGAAGCAGCTTTGACTGAACAATCAGGCCGTTGGAAATTGCCTAGCGGCATGCGCAGCCTGGTGGGCGGTGCTGCAGTACCCGAAGCCCTGATTCGGGCATTCGACAAACATGGCATTTGGATTATGCAAGGCTGGGGCATGACCGAAACTTCTCCGGTTTGTACCATTTCTTACCCCAAGGCCGAATTACGCGATGCACCTCTCGAAGAACGCTATCGGCGTGCCGCTATGGCCGGTATCCCGGTGCCACTGGTAGATTTACGGATTCGCAATGACGAGGGTCAAGACCAAGATTGGGACGGTCAGCATGTTGGCGAACTTCAGGTTCGAGGTCCCTTTATTACCTCTAGCTACTACCAAGTGCCCGTGAGTGAAGATAAATTCACCACCGATGGTTGGCTGCGAACCGGCGATGTGGCCAGTGTCGACACCATGGGCTTTGTACGTATCACCGACCGCACCAAGGACTTGATCAAATCTGGCGGAGAGTGGATTAGCTCGGTCGACCTGGAAAACGCACTGATGGCCCACGCTGGTATCGCCGAGGCTGCAGTCATTGCCATTCCCGACGAAAAATGGAGCGAACGTCCTTTGGCCTGTGTGGTGGCCAAGCCCGGCCACTCACCGCAAGCAGATGAACTGGCGGCCCATTTGCTAAAAATGGGCTTTGCCAAGTGGCAAGTACCCGACCGCTTTGAATGGATCGATTGTGTGCCTCGCACCTCAACCGGCAAGTTCTACAAACTCAAGTTGCGTGAAATGTTTCCCAAGTAAATCTGTTCGGTAAACTTCTGCATGCCACTGCATTTGTTTCTGCGAAGATAAAAGTAATTTGTATTTAACATGCACATTTTGAAGGGTATGAATGTCCACACCGGATACTGTTGACGAATCTCGCCTGAGTGCCGATGCACCGGTGCTTCTGTCTGTTTCGCAAGTTACCGTTGCATTCCGTGGCATTGTTGCCTTAGATGGTGTCTCCTTCAATGTTCAAAAAGGACAGATCGTCGGACTTATTGGCCCCAACGGTGCAGGCAAAACCACATTGTTCAACTGCCTCTCTCGCCTGTATGCGTACAGCGATGGTCAAATTCATTTTGAGGGACAAAGTTTGGACGGCATGACACGCCACAAAACCGCCGAAATTGGAATTGGCCGTACCTTTCAAAACTTGGCACTGTACAAAACCATGTCAGTGTTGGACAACATCAAGGTGGGTTCACACTGCCGTGCAAAAAAAGGGTTTCTGGACCACGCGCTGAGGCTACCTGGTGTGAGTCAAGAAGAAGCCGAAATACACCACAACGCCATGCAATTGGTCGAATTTTTAGATTTGCAATCGGTGGCGCGGCGCAAAGTTTCAGACCTGCCTTTTGGCACGCAAAAACGCGTGGAACTTGCCCGCGCGTTGGCCAGCCAGCCAAAACTTTTGTTGCTGGACGAACCAGCCGCCGGCCTGAACCATGAAGAAGTCAGCGACTTGGGCGATCTGATTAAGCGAATTCGTGACGAATTCAAGCTCACCGTGTTGCTTGTGGAGCACCACATGAGTCTTGTCATGAGTGTCTCGGACAAAGTAGTGGCTTTGAATTTTGGCAAAAAAATTGCCGACGACACGCCTTCTAACGTGCGCCAACATCCCGATGTGATCCAAGCTTATCTGGGGTCTTCAAAATGAGCCGAATGCTTTTGGAAGTCAAAGACCTTTTTGCCGGTTATGCTGCCACCGAAGTTCTCCATGGCCTGTCGATGAAAATCGAGGAGGGCAGCATCACTACTTTGTTGGGTGCCAATGGTGCGGGTAAAACCACCACGCTGCGTGCATTGTGCAAAATGATCAAAGTTCGCGGACAAATACTGTTTGATGGCCAAGCCATTGAAGGCAAGGCCACTGAAGACATCGTTCGATTGGGTGTGGCTCATGTGCCCGACGGTCGTGGCACCTTTGGCAGCCTTTCCACCGAAGAAAATTTGCAACTTGGCAGCTACACCCGCAAAGATAAGCACGAGGTGGCACTCGATCAGGAGAAGATGTACAGCTACTTTCCCCGCTTGAAAGAAAGGCGCAATCAGCAAGCTGGCACGCTTTCTGGTGGTGAGCAACAAATGCTGGCCATTGCAAGGGCCTTGATGTTGCGCCCCCGATTGCTGCTACTTGACGAACCCTCTTTTGGCTTGGCACCACTGATTGTGCGAGAGATTTTTGACATCATGCAGACTATCAACCAGAACGACAAAGTGACCATCTTATTGGTTGAACAAAACGCGGCCATGGCACTCGATCTGGCAAAGTACGCCTACCTTTTGGAAACTGGCAAGCTTGTCTTGTCTGGGCTTTCCGAAGACCTTAAGCAAGACCAAGCTGTTCGTCGCTCTTACCTCGGCCACTGAGAAACTCTGCATGGAAACTTTTATTCACCAAGTTGTAGCCGGCATTGCCACTGGAGGGGTTTACGCCAGCCTTGCCTTGGCGCTGGTGATGATTTACCAATCGACCCACCACATCAATTTTGCGCAAGGTGAAATTGCCATGTTTGCCACCTATATGGCTTGGACGCTGATCAACGCAGGTGTCGCTTATTGGCTGGCTTTCATCTGTACCCTGTTGTTATCGTTTAGCTTGGGGGTCTTGATTCAGCGCATCATTATTCGACCTGTCGAAAATGCGCCGGTACTCAATATTGTGGTGGTTTTTATTGGACTGCTTGTCATACTCAACAGCATTGCCGGTTGGATTTTCACCTACACCATCAAAGCCTTTCCATCGCCTTTTCCCAAAGAGCCGCCGTTTGGGTTGTATTTCATCTCTTCTCACGAACTGGGCTCTATTTGCGTGACCATGGTGCTTCTGCTTTTACTTTATAGCTTTTTCAAGTTCACCCCGCTGGGACTGGCCATGCGCGCAGCAGCGCAAAACCCGGACTCTAGCCGCTTGGTGGGCATCCGCGTGGGTTGGATGTTGGCCTTGGGCTGGGGGCTTGCCGCCGCCATTGGCTCTGTTGCGGGCATGATGATTGCGCCTGTGGTGTTCCTTGAGCCCAACATGATGTCGGGGATCTTGCTCTACGCCTTTGCTGCTGCATTGGTGGGGGGTATTGACAGCCCAGGGGGCGCCGTATTGGGAGGCTTTATCGTGGGCATTCTTGAAAATATTTTAGGTGCCTACGTCATTGGCACCGAACTCAAGTTGTCGGTCGCATTGGTACTGATCATTGTTGTGCTGACCATCAAACCTGCCGGTCTGTTCGGTAAGGTGATTGTTTCAAGAGTCTGAATCAGATGTCTTCCCACCTACTATCGTCCGAAAACTCGCTTCCTTGGATTCGAATCGTATTGGGCCTGATCGTGGCCTGCATACTGCCCTTTTTCATTTCCAATTACCATGTGTTTCAAGCCTCCATGGTCTTGAGCTATGCCATTGCCTTGGTCGGAATGAATATTCTGATTGGTTACAGCGGTCAAATCTCTTTGGGACACGGAGCCTTCATGGCCATCGGGGCCTACACCAGTGCCATCTTGATGGACAAATTGAATATTCCCTATTGGATGACCATCCCGATTGCGGCCTTTATCTGTTTGGTGGTTGGCTTTTTGTTTGGCTTACCCGCCCTGCGACTAGAGGGTCACTACTTGGCTTTGGCCACATTTGCTTTGGCTGTGGCCTTGCCGCAACTGCTCAAGTTTAAGTACCTAGAGTTTCTGACCGGTGGGGTGCAAGGCATTGTGATCATGAAACCCGAATCGCCTTGGGAGTCATTGTTTGGCTTGAGGCTCAACTCAGACCGTTGGCTTTATTTCTTTACTTTGGCAATCACCTTGGTGATGTTCGTCATTGGTTGGAATCTGATTCGCGGTCGAGTAGGTCGCGCCCTTATCGCCATTCGTGACCAACCTATTGCTGCCGCCTCCATGGGCATCAACACGCCCATGTACAAAAGCCTGGCTTTCGGTGTGAGCGCCATGTTCACTGGCGTGGCGGGTGCCCTCAGCGCTATTTTGGTGGCCTTTGTGGCACCCGACAGTTTCACCGTTTTCCTGTCGATCACATTGCTGGTTGGCATGGTGATTGGCGGCGTGAGCGCCTTGACGGGCGCTTTGTATGGCGCGATATTTATTCAGTTCATACCAAATATCGCTGACCAGATTTCTAAGGCCGCGCCATGGGCCATTTATGGAACCCTGTTGATACTGTTTATGTACATAATGCCAACAGGTATTGCAGGTGCCATTCGTTTGTTGGGCGAGAAACTTCGCATTTCTCGTTTTTGATTTTCAATCCTTTCTCTCAACCAGGACTCGCCATGAAAAAGAGACAATTTACCCTGACGGCTCTGTGCATTTCCCTTATTGGCTTTGCTGCACCGGCGGCGGCGCAAAAAAAATACGATCCTGGTGCCAGTGACACTGAAATTAAGATTGGCCAAACCATGCCGTACAGCGGTCCTGCCTCAGCTTATGGCGTGATCGGCAAGGTTCAGGCGGCTTACTTCAAGCAACTGAATGAACAAGGTGGCGTCAACGGCCGTAAGATCAATTTCCTCACCCTAGACGACGGCTACAGCCCGCCCAAAACGGTGGAGATGATTCGCCGTTTGGTCGAGCAAGATGAAGTCTTGTTGACCATGGGCACCTTGGGCACACCTTCCAATACTGCTATTCACAAGTACATGAATACCAAGAAAGTGCCGCACATGTTCTTGGCCACTGGTGCATCTAAATGGAACGACCCGAAAAACAATCCTTGGACCATTGGTTTCAACCCGAATTACCACTCCGAAGGTAAGCTTTACGCTCAGCATATTTTGGCAACCAAACCCAATGCCAAAATTGCGGTGCTGTTTCAAAACGACGATTACGGCAAGGATTACTTCAACGGTTTCAAGGATGGCTTGGGTGCCAAAGCGGCAAGTATGATAGTTTCGCAAGCTTCTTATGAAGTAACTGACCCTACCATCGACTCTCAAATTGTCACGCTTAAGGGCTCGGGTGCCGACACCTTCTTCAACATCAGCACCCCCAAGTTTGCAGCGCAAGCCATTCGCAAGGTCAGTGATGTGGGCTGGAAGCCCACACACTACCTGAACCAAGTTTCTGCTTCGGTGGGTAGCGTCTTGAAGCCTGCAGGTATTGATATTTCTGTGGGCTTGATTTCAATGCAGTACATCAAAGAAGGTGCAGATAGCCGCTGGGATAACGATCCCACCATGAAGGACTTCAAAGCGTTGATCAAAAAATATGCACCTGAAGTCAGTCAAGACGACGGTAACGCCACCTATGGCTATGCAGTGGCTCAATTGATGGCGCACGTGCTCAGGCAGGCGGGGGACAACCTGACCAGAGAAAACGTCATGAAGCAAGCCACCAGCCTCAAGGACTTTCAAGTGCCGATGGCCTTACCCGGTGTATTGGCTAGCTCTTCACCAACTGATTTTGCTTTGTTCCAAACCATGCAGTTGGTGAAATTTGATGGTAAGAGTTGGGTTGAATTTGGTAAACCAGTTGCTGTGAAGTAGGAGAGTTGTGCACCCAACACTTGTCCAGCCTTTGGGTTGCCAAATTGAAGGGCAGGGCATAAATGCAAGGTGAACTGCTGCCTGCCAGCAGAAAAACGCCTACTTGGCTAGCGGCTTACCTTCCTTGTCAAAGACATAGGTAAGGTCTTTTTCACTTTTGCCGCTGCAGGCAGCGGCCATATTGCGCTTGGCATTACCGCAGGCGATATTGGCCGTGGTCATGATGTCGTCCTTGGCAGGATCCCCCTTTTTGGTGCAGAAATATTCAAACTGGCTTTTTGTCTGCTCGCAATTGCCGCCTCGTGTGTCTTTTTCCTCGGCGTGAGCAAACAAAATAAATTGGCTGGTGAAGGCTAGGCTGATGATGAAAATTTTTTTCATTTTTTATCCCTTGAGGTTGATGTCTTTCGACAAATTAATCAGGATGTCTCAAAAGTCTTTAAATATGCACGCAGGCAAACAACTTCTTTGCAGAAGTCTTTTCCAACTTACCATACAGAGGTTTGATTGGCAAGCTGAAAAATGTTTTTCTGCGAGATCTCAATGACCCAGAGGTTGTTGAGCAAGTTCTGCGCGAGGCGCATTTTTCGTTGGCGAGCAAATGTTTTGGGGACAAGACCGTATTGAGCAGTTGAAGGCTGCCGTTTAATTTTTGCCTTGAGAAAGAGGCGGCTCATAGCGTGGGAGACAGCTACTGAAGTAACAGGGCAGCCCAAACCCCGCAAGCACAAAGGGTCAACAACAGCCCAGCGCTCAGCCATTTCATCCGCAGCTGCAAGCGTTTGATTGCCGCAATCAAAGCGAGGTTTTGTTCGGCCAACTGGGAAAGCGTATGCGCCATTTCCTGTTGAACCTTTAGCAGTTGCGCCAGCTCGGTAGGCGCTTGGACCTCGTCTGTACGACGTTTATCTATAAAACCACGCGCCTTTTCCATCACACCAGGCGCATGTTCCAGCACCTTTTCCCAGGGGACAATCTTGAGGGCGGTTAACCATGAAATTGCCATTTTTGCTCCTTAGGGCGGTGAATGGGCGAGGGTGCTTGCTCTGCCTTGATATTCATTCTTTATTGAAAACCGCATCCACAGGCAGTTGCATCGCTGAAGCCAGTTGATTGGTTTTTCCTGCCAAAGCAATCACACGCAGTAAATCGGCGTGTTGAGCGTCTGACATCCCCTTGCTTTTGGCCGCTGCCGTATGTGAATGTACACAGTAGCTGCAGGCGTTGGTGACTGATACAGCGATATAAATCATTTCTTTGGTGAGAGGATCAAGTGAGGAGGGCGTAGCCATGACAGCTTTAACCTCGCGCCAAGTACTTTCTAGTAATTCAGGGTCGAACGCCAAATAGTGCCACATGTTATTGATGAAATCGCTTTGACGGGTTTGCCTGATGTCATCAAAAACAGCTTTGACTTTGGGATGGCTTTCAATATTTGTAGGCAAGGAAAGGGTGCTCATAGGGGTTCCTTTAAAAAATTTGATTCGCCAGACATGCGTTTTCGTCTGTATCCAACGGCTCAATGTTGAGTTTTTACCCTTCGTT
>Ga0209768_10001366_pt1 | contig 15735 bp, 11 predicted proteins | sample LauGreSBDMM110SD_3_FD_187564 | JGI IMG/M metagenome (GOLD analysis project Ga0209768, IMG submission 187564) | Freshwater lake microbial communities from Lake Michigan, USA - Sp13.BD.MM110.SD (SPAdes) (version 2) | ecosystem: Environmental > Aquatic > Freshwater > Lake | place: Lake Michigan... | reverse complement strand
CCCTTTTTAAAGGGCGTGCCCATTCGTATATTCTTTAGAAAGAAGTAAGCAGTTGGCAGTTGGTAGTTGGCAGTTGGCAGTTGGCAGTTGGCAAGTATTGTGCCGTACAAGGTAAGCCTAAACCCTCTAAACCCCTAAACCCTCTAAACTTTCTAAACCCCTAAACAACTTTCAACAACCTTCAACAATTTTCAACAATTTTCAACTTTCAACTCTTCCTTTTCTCCAAAAACAATTGCCCATATAAAACAAACTCCCTACTTTTACCCCAATTAAAAAACTAAAACAATTAAAATGAAAAAATTATTTGCAATTATTGCTTTAGCTGGTTTATTAACAGCTTGTAACAACGAAGAAGCTGCTAAAAAAGAAGCCGCTGATAAAGCAACTGCTGATTCTGTAAGAGCTGAATTTGTAGCTGATTCTATTAAAGCTGCTACTACATCTCCAATGATTGATTCAATGAAAGCTAAAATGGAAGGTGCTGTTGATAAAATTAAAGCTGCTACTGCATCTCCAATGATTGATTCAATGAAAGCTAAAATGGAAGGTGCTGTTGATAAAATGAAAGAAGCACTTAAGAAAAACTAAATTTCATTGTAGTGTAATAACTACATACCATATTAAATCCCTGCACTAAGTGTGGGGATTTTTTTTATCGGCAGGTAACCCCACCAACCGATAAGCATATATCTAAAAACTCTTAGTGCCTTCCGTTTTAAATTCTACAGCTACCCCCAACCAACCCAATCACATTATAAATAAATTTTATAAAATTTATTTATAATGTGTATAAATAACTTAACAGTTTTATAACATTTTTTTAATTATTTAGTAATGTATGCTTATTTTCAGAGTTCAAAAAATTCTCAATATGCCGAAAATACAAAACTTAAGAACTAATATAATGCCTATACGGTAAGTTTTTACGCTTGTTGTGTGTTATTTTTTTTGTTGATTAAAAAAGAAAAATGGTAACTAAAATTTTACTAAAATAAAAACCAATTAACCGTACTAAACTATCTAATTAATAAAAATTAAAAAAATTTTAAATAAAACAAACAGCTATTCATTTTATATAAATACAATTTTTATGATTTTTTCTACAACTGATAATACAAAAAATACAAAAAACAATTTTATGAATAAATTAATTACTAAACTATTAGTGGGCGTTTTATTTGTGTTGGCAACGAGTGGTGGCGCATTGGGGCAGGTAACTGTAACAAACCCGAGTAATACTACACCTGCTTTGAGTGCAACATACTCAACCCTAGCTCTAGCTATTGCAGATGTAAACAATACAACTGCAATTTCGGGGCCTGTAACAATTACATTAGATGCAAGTACACCGCAAACAGCACCTGCCGGAGGTTACTCTATTACGGCAATACCTACTGGAGCATCGTCGGTAAATAATATAATTTTTGATGGAGGTGGCAACACGATTACGGCATATACACCCCAAACGACTGGAATCTTATATGATGCGATATTTAAATTAATTGGGGCTGACTTTATTACCATTCAGAATTTCACAATGCAGGAAAATGGGGGAAATACTGTTACAACAGCAGCTTCTAATACCATGACTGAATGGGGTGTAGCTTTATTATATGCTACGACTACAAATGGTGCTCAAAATAATACTATACAAAACAACTCGATAACATTAAATAGAGCATATTCAAATACTTTTGGAATTTATAGTAATGTTCGACACTCATCAACTGCACCAACAACAACTGCTGATATTACAACTGCAGCGGGTTCAAATTTTGGGAATAAAGTTTATACCAACACTATTAGTAATGTTAATGATGGAATTGTTTTCGTAGGTTCAAGTACTGCTGCAGCGATGGATAATGGTAATGATGTTGGAGGCTCATCTGCTGGCACTGGAAATACAATTACCAATTGGGGGGGGATTGTCTCAGGTGCAATTTCCTCGTATCCATCAGTTTCTGCATCTAATTCATGTATCTACATGAATCATCAAATTAATGAAAATGTTTCTTACAATACATTAACTAGTGCAACAAATATTACTACCATAACCACACAGAGTTTTTTAGGAATTTTTAAAACATATTCTGCTGGACAACCTACTGGTACTATTACTGCAAACTACAATAATAATACCATCACTTTGACTAATACTGGTGCTACTACTAGTCAAATGACATGTATGGCAATGCAGACTTTAAGCACCGCATTAAGCACCGCTACTTTTAATTGTAATAATAATAATATTATTAATTGTACAGTTTCTGGTGCTTCTGCAACTTCAGCTTCAATCTTAGGTATGCTTCATAGTTCAGGAGCAGGAACTTTTAATATAACTGGTAATACCATAAGAGGTTTTTCAACCAGTGCAACATCAGGAGGATTTACTGGAATACAACAACAAACAACAGGTGTAGTAACCGCTTTGAATATTGATAACAATAAATTAGGTGATGCTACTGCAGGTTTTGGAACTTTTACAAACGCAACAAATTCTGGAACTGTAACAGGAATCTCAGTTACTTCTACTGGTGCAGCAGCAACTTGTGCATTATCAATTTCATCAAATGATGTTAGAGGCATTGTACATAATACACAAGGAACTGGTGCTAATACATATATAAATAGTCCTGCTGGTACACTTTCTCAAAACATAAGTTCAAATACTTTTACTAATTTAAATATTCTTTCAACTGGTAGTGTAACTTTTATTTCACACTCATCTACAATGGCTGCTACTGGTACCCAAACTATCAATAACAACTCAATCGTTACAGCATTTAATAAAACCGGGGCTGGAGGAACTGTGACTTGCATCACAACTAATGGATCTTCACCCAATGGTACAACTTCAAATGTAACTAATAATAATTTTTCCAACATTACTGTAACGGGTGCTACCGCTATAACAGGAATAAACAATACCGATGGTGCAAGTTCGAGTCCGGCTAAAATATGCACGGGTAATACCTTTAATAACTGGACTGGAGGTACTAGTGCTATTATAGGCATAAAATATACCTATATAGGAGCAACTACTTCTAATATTCAAACTAACACGGTAACAAATTTGACAGGTCAATCCACCATTACCGGAATTACAATAGGAAGTTCATTTAGTGGAGCTACCACTTTAAATATTTCAAATAATATAGTTTCAAATTTATCCTCAACCGGATCTGGTGGTAGTGTTACTGGTATTGAAAACTCCAATACTTCAACATCTATAAATATTTATAAGAATAAAATTTCAGATTTATCAACAACGGCAACAACATCGTTAGTTGCAGGGTTAACCATAAGTGGTAGTGGAACTAATTTAAATGTTTATAATAATTTAATTGGTAATTTAACAGCTTCTGCAGGTAATAATTCAACTACAGATGTTGTAAGAGGTATTAATATTACAAGTGCATCAACTTCGTCCATAAACTTATTTTATAATACCATTTATTTAGCAGGTACTTCATCTGCTGCTGATTTTGCTTCAAGTGGTATTTTTCATACTTATAGTGCAACTGCAACTATTGCTAGTTTATTATTGAAAAATAATATTATTGCAAATACTTGTACTGCAAAAGGTGTAGGTAAAACAAGTGCTTTAAGAAGAAGTGCTGCAACCGATTTAGCTAATTTTTCAACCAGTTCTAGCAATAATTTATATTATGGAAGTACCCTTTATTTTGATGGTACTAATTCAGATGTCACTATGGCTGCTTTCTCAACAAGAGTAGGCGCTAGAGCGACTGCTTCTTTTACAGAAAACCCAACGTTTATAAGCACAACAGCTTCAAGTGTTGATTTTTTGCATATAAATACAACTACTCCTACACAAATAGAGAGTGGAGGAACGCCAATAAGTTCACCTATTAGTATTACAGATGACTATGATGCTGTTACCAGGGATGTTACTACACCTGATGTAGGTGCAGATGAAGGAACTTTTACCATTGCTGTTCCAATGTCTTACACCTCATCTACAACCGAGCAACTTACTGGTTTTGCTTATGCTGGTGCAATAAACCAAAGTATCATAAGGGTACAAATAGTAACAACAGGAGCTACCAGTCCTTTATCATTAACTAGTCTTACACTCAATGCAAATGGTACAACCGATATAGCAGATATCAATGCAGCTACTGCAAAAGTGTATTATACAGGAGCTTCAACAACATTTGGTACAAGTTCTCTATTTGGTGCTACAACACCAACAGTTGCTAATTTTACTGTAACAGGAAGTCAGACATTGGTTGAGGGTAATAACTATTTTTGGTTAGCCTACGATGTGGCTAGTGCTGCAACTAGTGCTAATTTAATTGATGGAGAATGTATTGATTTAACTGTAGGAACTGTACAAACACCAACAGTTAGTGCACCAAGTGGTAACAAATCTATTTTAGGAGCAATGAGTGGTACTTATGCAGTTGGTGCTAGCCAAACAGAAAATGGTTCTGCATTTACTACATTAACAACAGCTATTGCTGATTTAAATTCACGTGGTGTTTCAGGAGCTGTAATTTTTGCTTTACAAAGTGATTATTCATCTGCAACTGAAACATTCCCATTAACCATCAATGCAATTACGGGTGCAAGTGGCACTAATACCGTTACAATTAAACCTGCAAGTACTGTTACAGCTACAATCACAGGTTCTTCATCATCATCAAGCATTATTAAGTTAAATGGTGCCGATTATGTAACCATTGATGGTAGTAACAGCGGAGGTAGCACTAAAAACCTTACCATTACAAATTCAGCAACCACGGCTCCTACGGTTATATCCATAGCAAGTTTAGGAACGGGATTAGGTGCTACAAATAATACAGTTAAAAATTGTAATATAAATACCGGGGTGCAAACTAGTATAGGTTATGGTATATCAGTTGGTGGAAGTACGCCAGGTACATCGGGTGCAGATAATGATGATGTAACGATTCAGAATAATAATATTACAACTTGTGCGGTTGGTATTTATGCTATTGGTTCGACAGAAGTTACTGCTGGCGGAGATGACAATTTGAATATCAATGGGAATAGTATTGATTATAACGGTACACTTTCTAATGTATTTGCAATAAAAGTGGGTAATATCTTAGCTGGTAGTATTTCAGACAATAACATCACTATGGAAACAACACTTGCCAAGGTAGTTGGAATTTCTTTGGAAACGGGAGCAAATACAACAAGTGTAACTAAAAACAAAATTTCTAAATGTAAGGCAACAGGATCTGCTACCATTTCTTATGCAAGGGGAATAGTTGTTGGTACATCTTTGGCCAGTAGTCTAATTTCTATTTCAAATAATGTAATTTATAATGTGGCGACTGCTTATGCTACTACTACTACTGGTGGTAATGCTATGGGTATTATGATAGGGGCAATTGGTGACAATACTACTTATTCTGTTGTCACTGGAGGTATTGACCTGTACTTTAACAGTGTAAATCTTTCTGGTACATACGACAGATCATCGGCATGTACTGTGGATGCTTTGTTTTTGGGTTCAGCTGTTTCAGCTATTAATTTAAAAAATAACGCATTTAAAAATTCTACGCTCAATACAAATGCATCTCCAAGTACTTCCAAATCCTATGCTATATATTGCCAGTCTGCAAATACTGCATTTACAGCTATTGATTATAATGATTATTATGTAAGTGGATCACAGGGTGTACTTGGATTTTTGGGTTCTGACCGTGTTGATTTAGCCGGTATTCAAGCAGGGTTTGGGCAAAATGTAAATTCAATAGTAACTGATCCGTTGTTCAATTCTAATACAAACCTGATTCCACAACCAGGTTCACCTGTTTTAGGAGCAGGAACAGCTATAGGCGGAATAACCATTGATTATTTAGGGACTACCAGAAATAATCCACCAACAATTGGTGCATACGAAACTGCAGTAGATGAGGTCGCACCGGTTATTACGTACACAGCTTTAAGCAGCACCTGTTTAACAACAGACATAACGCTTACTGCAACCATCACTGATGCTTCGGGTGTTCCAACAGCAGGAGTATTAATGCCACGTATTTATTATAAAAAAGATGCAGGGGCCTGGTTCTCCTCACAAGGTGTTCTAAGTTCAGGTACCGCAACAAATGGTACATGGACTTTTACTATTGTTGCCGCAGATATGGGCGGAGTAGCTAATCCGAATGTGATCTCTTATTATGTAATCGCTCAGGATATTGTATCTCCAATAAATATTACATCTAATCCTTCAGCAGGTTTGGTAGCTACTGATGTAAATACAGTTAGTACCGCACCAACAACACCAAATACTTATACAATTCAAAATACTTTGGCAGCAGGTACCTATACTGTTGGAGCAGGTCAAACATATACCACTCTAACTGCAGCTATCACAGCTTATAATACTTCTTGTTTGGGTGGGGCTGTAATTTTTAATTTAATGGACGCAACTTATGCTAGTGAAACTTTTCCTATTACCATTAATGCAAATGCAGATGCAAGTGCAACAAATACGTTAACCATTAAACCAGCAAGCGGCGTAACGGCCAGTATTAGCGGCACTTCTGCTGTTGCAATATTTAAATTAAATGGTGCCGATTATGTAATTATTGATGGAAGTAATAGTGGCTCCACAAGTAAAGATTTAACTATAACTAATACTAATACTGGTACTTCAAGTGCTGTTGTATGGTTAGGAAGTGCATCTGTTTCTAACGGAGCCACTAATAACACGATTAAAAATTGTATTATTACCGGTAATGCACCTACTACAACATATGCAGGAATAATTAGTAGCTCTGGTACTACAATAGGAGCTGCAGCAGAAATTGCAAATGCCAATAATACCTATAATAATAACACAGTAAATACAGCTTATTATGGAATATGGGTTGTAGGTCCGACAGGAAATGAATCTGGTACAGTAATATCGGGCAACCTCATTGGTTCTGCCACAGCAGGTAATAAAATTGGAGCAATAGGTATTCCTATTTATAATCAAAGTGGTGTTTCTGTTACTGGTAATACAATCTTTGGTGTTACTACTGCAACAACTGCCACAGCATCGGGGATTTACGTATACGGTACACAATCGGGTGGTACAATTTCTGGTAATAACATTAGTGATATAAAAAACACGAATACTGGGGGTTACCTTGCAAATGGTATTTTTCTTGCTTCTACCTCTACAACTGCTGCCATAAGCGTGTATAACAATTTTATTTTTGATATTGCCGGGTATGGATATACATCAGATTCAGAAGATAATGGTTACGGTATAGTATTATATTCAGGTGGAGGATACAATTTGTATAATAATACTATTAATATGAATACCAATCAAACAACAGGATATTCAGCTGCTGTTTATATAACAAGTTCTTTGGTAACTGCTGCTTCAGTTAATATCAGAAATAATATATTTGCCAATACCCAAACAGCAGGTGCCGCAGATGGTAAACGTTATGCAATATATTGTGCTGCTGCGAATACAATATTTGGAACAATTAACCATAATGATTATTATTCATCAGGTACCCACTTAGGTTATATAGGGAGTAACAGAACAACATTAGCTGAGGTAGTTACAGGTTTTGGTGGAAATGCTAATTCTATTAGTACCTTACCTACCTTTACCTCAGCCACTGATTTGCATTTAACTACTGCCAACTGTACTATAGATAACAAAGGAACTGTTATATCAAGTGTTACAACAGATATAGATAACCAAACAAGAGATTTAGTAACACCAGATATGGGTGCGGATGAATTTAGTTCTGCGGCAAGCAGTACTTTATATAATACATCAAGCACAACTATTACAGATACAAGAACCGTAGCAAGCTTGCAAGTTTTTAGAGCACCTAACTGTGAACGTTTTGCTGCTTTAGATCCAACTGGGGCTAGCCCTGTTAGTGGTAGTGTAACTGCAAGAGTTTATAAATATGCTACTGTGCAAACTTATAATTCAGAGCCTTATGTACAACGTGTAATAGATATTACACCTGCTACAGGAGCTTCCTCCGCTACAGGTATAGTTACCTTGTACTATACGCAAACTGAGTTTGATAATTTTAATACAGCTAACGGCGCTTGGCCAGATTTACCAACAGGCCCAACAGATGCAACTGGTATAGCCAACTTACGTATTACTAAGTATGCTGGTACGCCAACTGCTACACCTTCTGCACCTGGTACTAGTAATTATAGTGGTGGTACAAGCCAATCTATTGATCCAGTTGATGCAGACATAGTTTGGAATGTTACTGATAGTAGATGGGAAATAACTCTTAACAATACAGGCTTCTCAGGCTTTTATATTCATACAGGGTTAATACCATTAGCAATTTCCGTTAACTACCTAACAGGTACTAAACAAGGCACTAACCATAATTTAAATTGGAAGGTGACGTGTACTAATAGCCCAAGTGCAACAATGGTATTAGAGCGTAGTGGTAATAACAGAGGCTTTATGGCCATAACTACCATAACGGCCGATGCAGTGCGTTGTGCACAACCGTTTAACTACGTAGATGCTAGTCCGCTAGTAGGCATTAACTATTATCGTTTACGCATTACCGATGCATTTGGTAAAGTAACGTACAGCAATACCATTGCCATGGTTAATAAGCAAACAGGTATTGATATTGTGGGTATAGTACCAAATCCGGTAACCAATAATAGCGTAGCTATTTTAAATGTAGCCAGTGCACAAAAAGGTATATTACGTTTAGTAGTAACCGATGTTACGGGCCGTCAATTAATGGTACAAACAGAGGCAATAATTGCAGGTAGCAATCAATTACCATTGAATGTAGCTAAGTTGGCAGCAGGTAGCTATCAAGTAACGGCTATTACCGAAGATGGTAAATCGACAAGTGTACGCTTTATAAAACAATAACTTCCTTCTTTGTCATTTCGACCATAGGAGAAATCTACTACTAAAAAGAGGCTGATTAATTTTCAGCCTCTTTTTATTTTATTTATTTCCCACAAAGCCACAAAGGCCACAAAGCAGTAAAAAATCATATCTAAAAACTCTTAGTGTTCTTACCCAAACTACTTCTGCGCTATTTTTATGTTAAATTTATTTCTCTAATTGCATAAAAATTTATCTTGCACAATATAAAAATCGTACGAAAACATGAAAAAACTTTTATTTACTTTTGCTCTACTTCTTACCATAATTTTAAGCAATGCCCAATCCTCTCCCATAGTATTAGATAAAGTAAGTGCAAACAATTTTCCAGAAAAAATTTATGTACAATACGATAAACCAAGTTATTTTATTGGCGAATCTATTTGGTTTAAAATTTATATTACCCATAACGATACACCCTCCACCAAAACTACGGTAGTAAGTATTGAGTTGTTAAACGATAGCGGTAAAATTGTTGAAAAGAAAATATTACCCGTAACAGCGGGTGCCGCAGCAGGTAATTTTAATATTAATAAAAATACTAAAGGAGGTACCTATACCGTAAAAGCATTTACCGAAAAACATGTAGTATTAAATAACGAAGATTTTTATTTACACCCCATAAATATTTATGGAAATGCTAATGAATTACAAGCTACTGCACAAAAAGACGAAACAGCCCTAGTATACTTTTTACCTGAGGGTGGTAATATTATTAATGGGGTTAAAAATATGATTGCCTTTAAATGCAGCGATAAATATGGGGTTCCGTTAAAGATAGAGGGTACGGTAAAAGATAGTAAAGATGAAGTGGTAGCTACGTTTAAAGACTTGCATGATGGTATGGGGTTGTTTGGCTATTTTCCGCAAATAGGCGAAAAATATTACGCCGAGTGTACCATAAATAACACCATTAAAAAAAGAATTAATTTACCCGAAAGCCAAGGGCAAGGTATTACCCTACAAGTAAATAAGGTATATGATAAATCTATATTTACAATTGATGCTTCTACTATTACCATACCCTCTTTATTACCTACTAATTTAGTTGGTGTACAAAACGATAATATACTTTTTACGCTACCCCTACAATTAGGGGCAGATAAAACTATACAAGGAGCTTTGCCCCTTACTAAATTACAAAGCGGTGTTTTACAATTAACGGTTTTAAATAGTGCCAATCAGCCCTTGGCCGAGCGCTTAGTTTTTGTACTTAACGATGATTATAAAACGCCTATTGATTTTAAAGCGGATGCCATTAAATTACAACCTAGGCAAAAAAATACATTTTCCTTAACAGTACTAGACAGTGTGCCGGGTACTTATGCGGTGGCTGTTACCGAAGTAATTGGCGACCCTAATAAGGCAGATAATATTGTTGCAAGGCTTTTACTTACCGAAAGTTTAAAAGGGTACATACACAACCCATCGTATTATTTTGAAAGCGACGATAAACTGCGTACTTTTTATTTAGACTTAGTAATGCTTACCAGTGGTTGGAGAAGATATAGTTGGAAGAATGCTAACAGCTACTCAAACAAAGGATTGGTGTTAAACAGTGATAAGTATATTACGTTTACAGCCACGGCCTTTAATTTAGACAACAAACAACTCCTAAAAAATAAGACCCTACAAGTGCAATTAAAAACTAGGGATAAGGATGAAGATATTTTAGTTTTAAATACAGATAGTAGTGGAGTCTTTAGTTTGCCCGGAATGATTTATGAAGATAGTTTGCAAATAAGTGTAAAGGGGAAGAAGAATGTAAATTATCCTGTTGGGGTTCAAATTTTATCAAAGCCTTTATCTGAGCAATTTAAGTTTTTAAAAACACCGATGTATTTTTCTACTTTTCCAGAACAAAAGCAAAAAAGTAGTTCATTTTTAGAAAATAATTTTTTAAAAGGCTATCAAGATCCAAAACAAATTTTGTTGCAAGAAATACAAGTTAAAGCTAAAGGAAAAAGCGAAAAAGAAAAGTTTACCGATAAATATGTTACAGGAAGATTGGGTATATCTGCCACCCAAATGGATTTAATTTCTAATCCGGTGGTATCTGCTTTAAATATTTTAGATTATATAAAGAGTAGAATGCTGGGTGTTAGGGTTACAGGTACAACAGGTAATTATGCAATTAATTATAGAGGTATAAGAACCCTTAGCGGAGGAGAAACTCCAATGGCCATATTTTTAGATGAATTTCAAGTAGAGGCAAATGATTTGACTGTTATACGAGCAAGTGATGTAGCTTTAGTTAGTGTACATAACACCGTTATTAATGGGCCTGGTGGTGTGTTGGCCATTTATACCAAAAGAGATAACAGTGGTAACAGGGTAGAATCTTCCTCAGGTTTATTTTTTACATACGAAGGTTTTTCTACCACCAAAGAGTTTTTTTCGCCTGATTATACAAAATCTGAAGATGCAAAATTAACCAACGATAACAGAATTACGTTGTATTGGAATCCTTACTTAAATACGACTGGTTTAAAAAATGCTTTTTCTTTTTCATTTTATAATAGCGATAACGCTAAAAAACTTAAAGTAACTATTGAAGGGATGCAAAATGATGGTAAGCTATTGCATTTTGAAAAAATTATAGAGTAGATACCTTTTAAATAATTAAAATAAAAGCTGCTCTATTGGGCAGCTTTTATTTTTGTAAAAATCACTAGTTAAATTTCTTTACCAACACATACCCCAATACACAAAGTAGTAAGAGTAGTATAATGGTAAAATATAGCCAAGGGGCTTCTTTTAATGTACGTTTTAATTTACGGGCTTTTTTCTTTTGTAGTTTCTTTTGTAAATCGTAGTTTAATTGTTCTACATAATTGGCTACATTTTTTTTATTGTTAAAGCTGCTTAGCCCTTCCACTGCATCATTTACAAAAGGGTCATCGGCCATTTGCTTTTCTAGTTCATGTGCATCGGCTGTAGGCAATTGCTTATTTAAATAGTCCAATAATTTTTCTTGTTCTATTTCTTTATTTAACGTAGATAATATGTCTTTTAACTTATCGTTCATTTTGTTTTATGCGTTCCATTAATATTTTTAAATTTCGTTTGCCGTTTTGAATATGGCTTTTTACTTGTAGTAAAGTATAGCTAGTATGTTCTGTAATTTCTTGATAGCTTTTTTTCTGTAAATAAAATAAATTAATGCATTGTTGTTGCTCTGTGTTTAGTTGTTCTAAAGCAATTGCCATTGCATTTAATGTATTGTCCTTAACAATATACTCATTTTTATCGGTCTCTTCAAAAGGGGTGCTTAGTAGCTGTTCATTAATTTCGGTAGTGTATTTTCCTTTATTTCTTAATTTCATTAAACAGTGGTTTTTAGCCACCATATAAATCCAGCTTTTAAAATAGTCTACTTTATACTTTTGTAATTCGTTTATAGTTTTTAAAAATACTTGTTGTACACCATCCTTTGCCTCCTCTTCGTTTTTTAAATACTTCATACAAACACCTAGTAATAACATAGTGTAGCGTTGTAAAAGTAAGCCTAGCCATTCATTGTTTTTATCTTCGTAATAACGTTGAAGTAAATCGGCATCTGTTATGCTATCGTATTTTTTTATATCCAATACCTATTCGTATTTTTTATTGGTAAGATGTAAACTTAATTAATTTCCATAATTTAGATAAACAAAATTTTTATGTTATTCGCTATTTGCACTGTTGCTGTTGCACCCATACGTAAATTGCCTTATCATGTTTCTGAAATGACAAGCCAACTTTTATTTGGAGAAACGATGCAGGTAATTGAAGAAGTACAAGGTGGGTGGCTAAAAATTAAAACATCTTTTGATAATTACGAGGGCTACTGCCATCCCCTACAAGTAAAAGAAATAAGTACAAGCGAATTTGAAAACTATACCACCTGCCTTACGCTAGAGTGGAGTGGTAGGTTACATATTACTAATGAAATAATGCATTTACCCATGGGTAGTAATTTATCTTCCTTATTAGTTAGCGATACTGGCACGTACCAAGGAAAAATTATTGATGCCATTTATTTAGATTTTGATGAAGAAACTATACGAAGTATTGCCTTTAATTTTTTAAATACTCCGTACTTATGGGGCGGCAAATCTGTTTATGGTATAGATTGTAGCGGCTTAACACAAAGTGTATTTAAGTTTTTTGGTATTACTTTATCTAGAGATGCCCAGCAACAAAGCACACAGGGTGATGTTGTAAATTTTTTACAAGAAGCAACATGTGGAGATCTTGCTTTTTTTGATGATGCAGATGGAAATATAATTCATGTTGGAATACTACTAAATACAACAGAAATACTACATGCCCACGGAAAAGTTAGGGTAGATGCTATAGATGATTATGGAATAGTAAATGCCTACGGACAAAACCGTGTGCACAAACTGCGTTTAATAAAGCGCTTTGGTTAAGTGTGTTGGGTAACCTGTTTACTATCTGTAGATTGCTTTAATGCAGTTTCTTTTTTTTGTTTATCAAAAAATAACATTTTAATAGCTATTAAAATAAGTAAACAAGCAAATACTTTTTTTATAGTACCAACAGAAAGACTTAACGAAATTTTACTTCCAAAATAACTTCCTACCATAAAACCTATGGCTAAAATACCTATAATTTTAAAGTCTATAGGGTGCCCATTTAATTTACAGGAATTATAATATTGCAAAAAGCCTAAAATACCCACAGGCAGCATAATTAAACCAAGTGATGTGCCTTGTGCTGCGTGTTGGTTAATTCCTAAAAAATAAACTAATGCAGGCACTATAATAATACCTCCACCAACACCTACTAGGCCCCCAAGCATGCCTGCACCAATACCTACTATAATTAATATTAGAATTGTTTGTGTATCCATCTTATTTTTTTTAATATTCATAAACCAAATGTTGTTTTGTACATAGCAATAGCCTCTTCAATAATTTTGTAGGCTTTTTCTTTAGATTGAAATTTATCTATTTCTACTACTTTATTTTGTAGCACTTTATATTGTTCAAAAAAGTTTTTGAGTACGGCAATAAAATAGGGTTCTAAATCATCCATATTTTTTATATGGTTTACGGCAGGGTCGCTACTAGCCACAGCTATAATTTTATCATCAACTTCTCCATTATCTATCATTTGCATATTGCCAATAATATAAGCTTCAACCAAACATAGGGGTTGTATACTTTCACTACAAAGCACTAAAATATCAAGCGCATCCCCATCATACCCCAAAGTTTGAGGAATAAAGCCATAATTAATAGGGTAGTGAAAGCTGCTGTAAATTACTCTGTCTAACCGCAATAAACCGGTAGGTTTATCTACTTCGTATTTGGCCTTTGTGCCTTGGGGTATTTCAATTATACAATTTACAAGTTGTGGTGCTTTGGAGCCAAATGATGCACCATGCCAAGGATGTAATGTGTAATTATTTTTATCCATTTAAGTTAATTAATTTAAAGCCTAAAAATACGGCCGCAATGCCCAAAATAGTTGATAATATAATATAAACTAATGCAATAGTGGTTTTGCCGGTTTGTAGTAAGTGTACATTTTCTGCTGCAAAGGCACTAAAGGTTGTAAACCCACCACAAATGCCTGTTGTTAAAAATAATTTCCAGTTATTAAACACAACCTCATTTTTTAATGAAAGGGCTAAAAAAATACCCATAATAAAACAACCCAATACATTTACCATAAAAGTATTTAACGGAAAATTTTTGGTTAAGGGTACTAACGAAAAAACATATCTAGCCATACTGCCTAATGCCCCACCTAAACCCACAAGTAAAATATTTTTAAACATAAAAGTACATTTTATTCAATGGTATATTTTAAATCGACCAGCCATTTACCTTGCTGCCACACTAATTTTAATTTTTGTTTAGTTTCTTTTTTATAGCTGTTAGCGTAATCAATTAATCGTATACTATCACCTATTGCTTTTATTTCGTTTATAGTAATATCTGCAGTTTTATACCTTTTTAATTCTTCTTTTGATTTGTTTTCATACGATTGTTTAAAACGCTCAAAAAGTTGTAAATTTTCTTCATTTTTTAATAAAAACTGCTCTGCACCTACAAAATTATCATCTAATACATTTCGTATAAATGTGGTAGCTACATCCGCATCGGTAGTTGGGTTGGTTGGAGTAGTTTTAGTATTACAGCTAACTAATAAAAAAACGAGTGTAAAAAAGGAAATAAATTTAATCATACTTAAAGGTAAACATCTTTATACAACCGTAATAAAAAAGCATCCATTTTTTGTGGATGCTTTTTTAGGTGTACGTTTAATTTAGTAATTATTTATTTTGACTTTTTTCATATTGCTTAGTAGCTTCCTCCATTTTTTTACCAAGTTCTTCTAATTTTTCTTTATTTTTTTCGGCTTCTTTAAATAAATCTTTCATACTATTAACAGACGAATCCATATTTACCCCCTTTAATAAAGATTTAAGTATTACTTCTTTTCGAATTTGTGTCTATTTTCTTCCTCTAATTTAAACTCAATTTTTTTTGCATCATCTTTGTTATAGGCTTTAATAATTTGTTTTACCAATCTATGCCTTACCACATCTTCTTCATCTAACTCAATATGTGAAATACCATCTATATTTTTTAACAATCGAGTAGCTTTAAATAAACCACTCTGCTGGTTTTTTGGTAAATCTATTTGAGTAGGGTCGCCAGTAATAATAGCTTTAGCATTTGGGCCAATACGTGTTAAAAACATTTTTATTTGTAAGTCGTTTGTATTTTGGGCTTCATCTAAAATAATAAAAGCGTTATCCAATGTTCTTCCCCTCATATAAGCTAAGGGTGCAATTTCAATGGTTCTTGTTTGCATAT
>Ga0209768_10001360_pt1 | contig 15774 bp, 15 predicted proteins | sample LauGreSBDMM110SD_3_FD_187564 | JGI IMG/M metagenome (GOLD analysis project Ga0209768, IMG submission 187564) | Freshwater lake microbial communities from Lake Michigan, USA - Sp13.BD.MM110.SD (SPAdes) (version 2) | ecosystem: Environmental > Aquatic > Freshwater > Lake | place: Lake Michigan... | reverse complement strand
TTTATAAAGCCTGGCAACGACCTACTCTTCCGTGCCTTAAGACAAAGTACCATTGGCGCTAAAGGGCTTAACTGCCGAGTTCGGAATGGGATCGGGTGTTACTCCTTTGCAATAATCACCAGGCAAGATTTTGTATATAAATAGTATTCTTTTGTAAATATCTTAAATATTTTAATATCACATTCAAATTCAGCAAAAGTAGATAATTTAAAATATAATGCTATAACTTAAAACATTATCGCGGGGTGGAGCAGTCTGGTAGCTCGTCAGGCTCATAACCTGAAGGTCCTTGGTTCAAATCCAAGCCCCGCAACCAATTAAAATCAGTGTAATTATTTATAATCTTAACTACCCTGTTCGTTCATTGGTAGTAATAAAAGAATTTTTATCAAGCTCACTTTGCTCTAAATAGAGGTGATCAACAATTTCAGAATTGGACTTATAAGATTTGACAATTTTAGCTAAAATTTCTTTCACCTCTGCTACTTTATTATAATCTAATAAAGGTTTTAAAATATTTAAATCAACTTCTAGCTGATTAAAAGGAATAAAAGGATCTTGTGCTTTTTGAATTTTAGGATGTTGTGTTTTTTGTGGATTGTCACCTAATAATAATTCTTCATATAATTTCTCACCTGGTCGAAGTCCAGTAATTTTTATTTCAATATCACCATCTTTATTATTTTCATCTTTAACTGTAAGACCTGAAAGTTTTATCATACGATAAATTAAATCTTTAATTTTTACACTCTCTCCCATATCAAGAACAAATACATTACAATCCTTACTCATAGCTCCAGCTTGAATTACAAGTTGAGCAGCTTCCTCAATAGTCATAAAATAGCGTGTAACATCAGGATGCGTTAATGTTATAGGTCCGCCATTTTTTATTTGCTTTCTAAATTTTGGAATAACAGAACCTGAAGATTCAAGAACATTACCAAAGCGAACAATTGAGATTTCAGTCTTACTTTTTTTTTCATTATGATAAAATGCCTGCACACAAAGTTCTGAAAGTCGTTTGGAAGCACCCATAATATTTGTTGGTCTTACGGCTTTATCGCTTGATATTAATACAAGAGTTTTAATTGACAGAGACAATGCTGCTTTTGCAACAGCAAAAGTTGCAAAAACATTATTTTTAATACTTTCAGAAATATTTTCTTCAACTAATGATACATGTTTATAAGCTGCTGCATGATAAACAGTATCTACTTTAAAAGTTTTAAAGATTTCATGCACTTTAGTTTGATCTTGAACATTAACAAGGAGTGGAATAATTTTTAAATTTTCATTTGAAAGCTTTAATTGTTCATAAATTTTATAAAGAGCAAATTCATTTAATTCTAAAAGTAGTAACTTTTGAGGATTAAGTTTTGCAATTTGACGGCATATTTCAGAGCCAATAGAACCACCTGCTCCTGTCACTAATACGACTTTTGAGGTTATATTTTTAGTTAACAATTCAGAATTTGGTAACACTTGATCTCGATTTAAAATGTCATCTACATCTAAATCTTTAATATCAGAAAAACTAACTCTTCCTTGAACAATATCCGCAACTGTTGGTACAGTTCTTACTTCTAATTCATATTTACTTAAATTATTTAAAATTTCATTTCTTCTTTTTTTGCTGGTGTTAGGAAGTGCAAGCAAAATTGATTGCACTTGCTTAATTTTAATTAAATCTAATAACTCTAAAGGAGAATAAATATTTTGACCTTGTAAAATCCCACCACGAAAAAGATTATTATCATCCAGAAAACCAACTACTTTCAACTCATTACTATTTTCTAAAGCAGCTGCAACTTCTTGTCCTGTTCTACCTGCTCCATATATCAATATTTTTTTTAAAAACTGAGTTTTTTTTTTAAAATTATAATTTTCCGAAAATAAGTATTTTACAAATAACCTAGAAATAACAATTCCGAAAAAAAGTAACATAGGCTGAATAACACCAATAGATCTCGGAATGTCATTAATACCATAAACCCCAATGACAAAAAAATATAATACCCCATAAAATAAAAAGGCAATAGACACTGAAAACATAATATCTAGACCTGAGTATCTAAAAATAGTTCGGTATAATCCAAGGAACCAAAATACAGGCAAGGCTAAAAATATCGAAACTAATGCTGCAATTAAGACAGCTCCATTAATTAAAAAAAATTTATCTAAGCGAAGATAAAATGCAAACCAAACGCATAAAATACACAAAACTAAATCAAGAAATAAAGCAAATAATTGCTTTAAAGGACGGGGAAGAAGCAGAACAATTCTTAAAAATTTATTAATTATAATTAGCATTTTAATATTAAAATAAATAAGATTTAAGAAAAAGTATTAAGAGGAAATTAAAATTAAAGTTCATATTTTTTTTCTAAAAATTAATAGGCTCGTTATTGTGATATAATAAAAATAATAATACAAATTCATTTGTTTAATCATTTTCAAGTCGGCTTGAGCAAGAATAGTTGGTGTTGCCATAGTAATTCCTGTTGCTTGAGGTAGTCCTGTAATTCCAGGTCTTACTTTAAAAATTCCTAGTTTCTTTCTCTCACTAATTAACTTTCTCTGATTAAACAAACATGGTCGAGGTCCAACCAAGCTCATATCGCCTATTAATACATTCCACAGTTGGGGCAATTCATCTATTTTAAATTTTCTCAAAAAACCCCCAAAGTAAGTAATATTTGAAGGATCAATTAAATGTGTCCCTAGAGATAAAGTGCCTATCTTCATAGTTCTAAACTTAAGCAAGTTAAAACCTTTTAAATTAATTCCAACTCTTTTTTGAAAAAAAAAAGGCGATCCTGTATCAAGCCATCCAATAATAATCACAAACACACATAATGGAAAAATTATTATTAAACCGACTAAAGAAAAAATAAAATCACATGTTCGGATCATTAAAATGTATAATAATATAAATTTAAAAAAATTATATAAATTTTATAATATTTATAATAACTATATGAAAATTAAATTATAAATTAATGAAGTTATCAATAATTATTCCTTGTTATAATGAAGATCGTACTGTTGAGACAATAATTACAAAAATCAATCGTACTATTAAATATGAAAAAGAAATTATTGTAGTTGATGATTTTTCTAACGATAATAGCTTTGAAATCTTAAATAGACTTTATAAAGAGAACAAAATTCAGCACTTAATTAAAAATGAAAAAAATTACGGAAAAGGATACTCTGTAAGGCGGGGAATAGAAAAAGTCTCTGGGGAAATTATTCTGATCCAAGACGCTGATTTAGAATATGACCCCAATGATTATCCAAAGCTAGTTGATCCGATCGTTAATAATTTTGCAGATGTTGTGTTTGGATCAAGATTTATAGGGTCTGATGTAAAAAGAGTCTTATTTTTTTGGCATTCACTTGCTAATTACTTTTTGACTTTTTTATCTAACATGTTTTCAAATCTTAATATGACCGATATGGAAAATTGTTACAAAGTATTTAGAACAGAAATTATTAAAAACATTAGTCTTAGCGAGAATCGTTTTGGAATCGAGCCAGAGTTAGTAGCAAAATTTGCTAAGATCAAAGATATTAGAATTTATGAGGTTGGAGTTAAGTATTATGGTAGAAAATATACTGAAGGAAAAAAAATTACATGGAAAGACGCTATAAGTGCTATAAGATGTATAATAATTTATAACTTATTTTTGAAGTAAAATATTTAAATCTTATATTTAATTAATAAAAATTAATATCGTTAATTAAATATTTTCTTAGGATAATAATGTTCGATTGTTTAAAAGCATTACTTAAGAAAAGTTTCTTATCGAACTACTATAAGCAAAAAAAAAATTTCCTCAGTAATCTATTTCTTTAAGTACCAGTTTGTTGTTTTTAACAAAGCGTTATCTATGCTTATGTTCGGTTTCCAATCTAGTACTTTTTGAGTGTAAGAAAAATCTAATCGTAAAGAAGAAAGTAAACGATTAATTTCTTTTGATTTTCCGGCCATCTTTCCAACAAACTTCATAAGGGAAATTGGAACGTTTAATAAAAAAGGTTTTTTTTGTAAAGCGAATGATATTTTTTTTATTAAACCAGGTGTTGAGAGATCCTCTCCATCTGAGACTAAAAAAGTCTGCCCTGTGGCCTTAGGATGGTTAATACAACAAATAATCAAATCGACTAAATTATCAAGCGCAACATATGATCGTAAATTATTTACTTTACCAAAAGGCAAAGGGAAACCTCGGTCTATAAAATTTATTAAACGATAAAAATTTCCTTTTACTTCTTGCCCGTAGACGATGGGAGTTCTAATAATTACAATTTCTAAACCTGTTTGCTTAGATATGGAATGTAAAGACTGTTCTGCCTCCCATTTAGAGATAGCATAAATACCTTCTGGCTTTGGGATGTCAGTATTTTTAAAACTTGAAAACCCTTCAGTTCTTTCACCATTTACTTTGATCGAGCTTATAAAAATAAAACGTTTCACGCCTTTAGCAGCAGCTTGACAAGCCAGATTACGTGTTCCCTCCACATTAATCTTTCGATAATAAGACAAAACACTTGTGTCTGATTTATAAGTTTCGGTGGCCGCTCCAGCGCAGTGGATTACACAATCAACTCCCTCTAAAGCTTCAGACCAACTTATATCGTTATCAATCTGATTTACTATAAAATTTTTTACTCCATTCACTTTCTGCTCGTAAGTTGAACGTGAGGATGTATGAATTAAATATTTTTTTAATTTGATTTGCCTTAGTAATTCCGACCCAATAAAACCTGTCGATCCAGTTAATAATATTTTATTCATAACTTATCTAAGTATATTTAAGTATTCAATTAATCGAACTTTCCAGTCATCTTCGGTAATTTCAAAATTTTTGTAAATTTTAGTACAATCTAATCGAGAGTTTTCTGGGCGCTTAGCAAGCGTTGGATAATCAAAACTTTTAATAGGTTTTATCATTGGAATTTTTTTTATCAACTTCAAAGCAAATGCAGTTTTGAATATTTCATTAGCAAATTCATACCAAGAAATATTTGGGTGACCTGAAAAATTATAAGTTCCCCATATAATTTTACTTTTATTTTTATATTTATAAGCAATCGTCAACAAGGTCTCCGCTATACCATCAGCGCTTGTAGGACCTCCAAATTGGTCCGCCACAACACTGATTTCATCTTTTTCAACTGCCATTCTCATCATTGTGCTCACAAAATTATTTTTCTCTGAAGAAAATACCCAAGAAGTTCTTAAAATGATGTGCTGTTCAATATTTTTTCTTATAATTTTTTCACCAGACTCTTTGCTTATTCCATAAATATTGAGGGGATTGACATTGTCTGTTTCTGTATAAGGTTTATCTAATTTTCCATCAAAAACGTAATCAGTTGAAATATGAAAAAACGGAATATTAAAAGATGCGCAGACCTGACTTAAAAAAAGTGTACCTTTTTCATTAACATCAAAAGCTTTTTCAATTTCTTTTTCAGCATTGTCAACTTTAGTATAAGCGGCAGCATTAATAACAAGATCTGGTTTTTCAAGATTAAATACATCATTAATTATTTTTTTAAAGGTTATGTTTAAATTTTCTTTAGAGTAACCAGCCATTTTAAAGCCGTATTTAACACCACTATTAATAAGTGTTTTTCCTATTTGACCGTCACATCCTGTAACCAGAATCTTCATTAAACTTTAGATTTATTTTTAATCTCACTTAATGATGGAAGTAATTTGTCTTTTTCAGACAATCGAGGAGATTTGATTGGCCAATCTATAGATACATCGGGATCATTCCAAATAAGTCCACTTTCATCATTTGGAAAATAAAAATCAGTACATTTATAATAAAGATCTGCCGATTCAGATAACACACAAAATCCGTGAGCATATCCTGGTGGAATCCAAAGTTGAAGGTGGTTCTGCTCATTTAATTCTACGCCAACATAATCACCAAAAGTTTTGGATTTTGGATCAATATCAACTACAACATCATAAATAGAGCCTGCACTACAGCTGATAAGTTTTCCTTGTGGGTGCAATTTTTGCAGATGAAGACCACGCAACACACCCTTTTGCGAGCGAGAGTAGTTATCTTGAACAAATGGCAAAATTATACCAACATCGTGATAGCGGTTAGTTTGAAAGGTTTCTTTAAAAAAACCACGTTCATCTAATAATACACTTGGTTCAATTATTAAAACGCCAGACAATTTTGTCTTATTTGCTTTCACTAATCTATATCCTAATCAATTGTACGAAGGAGATATTGTCCGTAACTCGTTTTTGATAATAATTTGCCTTTTTTTTTTATTATCTCAGAATCTAGCCAACCATTATTAAATGCAATTTCTTCAAGACAACCAATTTTTAGTCCCTGACTTTCTTCAATTGCTTGCACAAAATGTCCAGCTGTCATTAAAGTTTCATGTGTGCCGGTATCTAACCAAGAAAAACCACGACCCATTATTTCAACATTTAAATCACCCCACTTTAAGTAAGCATTATTAATGTCTGTAATCTCAAATTCTCCACGTGGACTAGGTTTTAAACTTTTTGCAATTTTAATAACTCGGTTATCGTAAAAATAAAGCCCTGTTACGGCATAATTAGATTTTGGATTTTTTGGTTTTTCTTTAATTGTTATTACTTTTTTATTTTTATCAAATTCTACAACACCAAAACGCTTTGGATCTGTTACATGATAAGCAAATAATGTTGCTCCTTTTTTTCTCAGAATAGCTGATTTGAGCATTTTGCTAAAGCTATAACCATAGAAAATGTTATCTCCTAAAATAAGACAAACTCTATCTGTGCCTATAAATTTTTCACCAATTATAAAAGCTTGCGCTAAACCTTCAGGACTTTTTTGTTCTGCATAACTTAACTCAATACCAAAGTCAGAGCCATCGCCTAGCAGTCTTTTGAAATTAGGTAGGTCAGAAGGAGTTGTGATTATTAAAATTTTTCTAATACCCGCTAGCATAAGAACTGAGAGAGGATAATAAATCATGGGTTTATCGTAAATCGGTAGCATTTGTTTAGATGTGCCAAGTGTTATTGGATAAAGGCGAGTGCCTGAACCACCTGCTAAAATAATCCCTTTCATAAATTATATTTTTAATATTTTTTTATTTAAATACTTTTTTTATATTTATCTTTAAGAATAGGCTGCCACCAGTCTTTATTTTTAATATACCACTCTATAGTTTTACGAATACCAGTTTTAAAATTTTCTTTTGGCTTCCACCCTAAATCTCTACGAATCTTTCGAGAATCGATTGCATAACGACGATCGTGGCCTGGTCGATCAGTTACAAATTTTATTAAATCCCGATAATATTTTTTACCATTATTTTTTGGATGATGTATCTCTTCAAGTAAGTCACAAATTAATTTTACTACTTCAATATTTTTCATTTCATTATTTCCACCAATATTATAGGTTTCTCCAATATTAGCCTCGAGTGCCACTAAAACTAATGCTGATACATGATCATCAACATAAAGCCAGTCTCGAACCTGATATCCTTTTCCATAAACAGGCAATGATTTTCCTTTTAAAGCATTTAAAATTGTATTTGGAATAAGTTTTTCTGGAAATTGATAAGGTCCATAATTATTAGAACAATTTGATATTACAAATGGAAGATTATAAGTGCGGCCCCAAGCGCGAACTAAATGATCAGAGCTTGCCTTTGAAGCAGAATAAGGTGAATTAGGTTTATAAGAAGTTTTTTCATTAAACAAATCATATTTATTATGAAGTTCGCCATATACTTCATCGGTAGAGATATGATGAAAACGAAAAATTTTTTTTCGATTTATAGACAATTCATTCCAATATCGTCTTGAGATTTCAAGCAAATTGTAGGTGCCTAAAATATTTGTATAAATAAATTCCTTGGATTTCAAAATAGACCGATCAACATGACTTTCGGCGGCTAGATGCATTATAATATCAGGTTGAAAATTTTTAAAATTTTTTTCAACTAATTTAACATCGCAAATATCTACTTTTTTAAATAAATAATTCGAAGATAAAGCTATTGACTGAAGAGATTTTAAGTTTCCAGAGTAAGAAAGCTTATCAAGATTTAAAATTTTATGATTAGTTTTATTAATAAAATATCGAATAAGAGCCGAACCAATGAAACCAGCGCCACCTGTGATTAGTATTTTCAAAATATATTCTTTCTATTTTAAACTAACTTTTAAATTTTTTTTGAGAACTATAATAATTTGTTAAATCTAGCTTTACAAGCAGAGCAATCGCAAAAAATTGAAAAAGAGCACTAATAATAATTATTGTAAAATTTGATCTTGCAAACTCTTTTAATGAACTAAAGTCACCATTAATCAAGATATTAGGAAAAAAACCAATGGATAATGAAAATCCTGCAGAAAGCAGCACGGTTAGATATAAAAATGAATATTTTTTTATTAAAATTCTCTGAATAAATAAAGCTGATCCCAAAATTAATGTAGGCAATACTAAAAAGTACATTCTTGTGACATCTGTAACAGATTTAAAACTAGATAAAACAGATCCAAGCAAACTTAAAATTAAAAGACTGCACGCTACTTTAAATAAATGTTTTCTATAATTCTTTAAAGAAAAAAATCCAAAAAAACCTACTATCCATAAAGCTCCATAAGATAAAATGGTTTTTATTAAAAATTCAAAATCTAATAATAATTTTAGAGAAATTGAAGAGTAAAAATCACAAAAAAAATTACCTGAAATTATTAACTTTGGAACAATATAAATTAATAAAATAAGGAAACTTGCAAAAATACTTTTTTTTAGGGAAAAAGTAATAAAAAAAAGTGGAACTAATACAATTGCAGTTTCTCTAAAAAGCAAACTAGAGCCTAGCCAAAGTAAAGAGCTAACAAACCGTAACTTAATAATTGAATTAATATAGAAGATCATCGTAGCTAAAGCAGGTAAATCTGTTAAAAAAGGATTAGTAAAATTATAAGCTACACAATAAGTTGAAAAAAAAATTCCTAGAGTAAATATAATTACACTTCTATTTATTAAAAAATTCTCTAACATTTTCATTAAGCCATAAAATAAAGCTATAAAACTTATAATATTAATTATTAAAATTGATTGCAGCGGCTTAAATGGTAAAAATTTTGCTAAGTATGGTAATAAAATTCGACAAGAATGAGGTCCTGGTACATCTATTTCATTTACCATATTTAAATACATTTGAGCATCATAGGTAAAAGTATTTAACAATGATGGCGCATCTGGAAAACGTTGATAAAAAAATAAAAAACCAAAACTCGTAATAGTTAAACTAATAAATAAGGAAAAAGGAGAAGATGGTAATTTATGAAAAAGCACTTAATTATTAAATATTTATATTAGTTTCCCAATTTTTACTTATATTAGAAAATTTTTTTATGATTTTTGCAGGCGCTCCGACCGCCATACTATTTGCTGGAATGTCTTTAGTTACTATAGATCCAGCACCAATTACAACTCCATCCCCTATGGTAACTCCTGGCATTATAAAAACTCTATCTCCAAACCAGCAGTTATTTCCTATTACAATTGGCGAGCTAATAAGATCTCTCTTGACCGGAGGAATAGAAGGATCACTATGAAATTCTCCTTTATACCCTCCGTGAGAATGATCCATTACAGTGCAATCACTTCCGAATAGAGTATTAGAACCAATCTTTATATACTTGGCCGATCCAATATGAAGTCGATAATTTGCCATGACATTATCGCCGATAATTAATTGTGATTCTTGACCATATATATCGATAACTAAACCTGCATTAGCCGAAAATCCATTTCCTATTTTTAACTTCCCCTCTTTTCTAATGTAAAATGGAAAACGAACAATACGTGCGGAGGGAAAGTATGCTTTTGACAATGCTAAGGAAAACATAAGTCTAACAATTCCAAGCAATCCAAGACTTCTAGCAGTTTTAATTATGAGTTTCATGAAATATTCAAAAACTTAATTGTTGATTTACTATTTTATTATATCTACGTTTTTACAATATTATTTTTTCTACTTAATTGCCTCAACATAAAAACTTAATTCGGGACAGGTTGAATCAAAAAACCTGGGGTCCCTCATAATTGATTTTTTAGATTGTAGATATCCTGACTTGAAAACAGAGGAAAATCCGACTTTTTTAAGCATTAAAGATAATTTATCAAACGTAAACCAATTTATATGTCCTTCTGGGAATAAAGAATTCATGCCCAGTGGGATCTTTGAAGTTATTATATTAAAAAAATCGTTCATTTTGTGCCTACTAAAAAGCTCTATTATTTCGTCTTTTTTTAAAAATAAATCTTTAAATCTACCTTTATCGCAAAGGCATGTTGCAAAATGCTGAACAAGTTTATGTTCTAAGGAATAACTTTCTACACTGCTGTCTCTACCCCAAGGATGAAGATTCATCCAAAAATCTAAATCTTTGTTTTTGTAAGCTAAATATTGCAGTTCCATGTCCGGACAAGTTATTCTAAAAACTCCTTTTTTTTTAAGGGTACGAAAAACTTCCTTAAACATAAACTTAACATCGAGATCAGAAAGATGTTCTATCAAATGCGATGTATAAAATAAATTAACTGTATTAGATTTGATTTTCATTTGTTCTTTTTTTGAAATATCATATTTTATAAAAGGTTTAATTTGTGCATGCTTATAAAATTGATTAGGCATATCCATATTATGCCAAAGAGGATGGTAGAAAGATCCAGCACCAATATTTATATATTTAGGTTGTTTAGATAAAGTTTTTTTTTCTCTATATAATTCTAACTGCCATCGGCTATATCTTGACTTTATTAGGTGCAGCCCAAAAGAATTGAATGCTTTTATAATAAAATTATTTATTTTTTTTTTAAACATGTTCATTATGATAAATTTTTATTAGCATCTGTATTATTAAACAATCGTAAATATTGATTTGCAATTTTTTGCCATTTATATTTTTTAGATGCTATTTGCTTCATTCTGTGACCAATCTTGTGAATAGAATTCTGATCCATCTTTAAAATAAGAGAGCTAAGCTCATTCTCATTTTTAAAATATAGACATTTATTTTCAGTTGTATGTCTATTAAAACTAACATCATATGCAAAAATTGGCAATCCAAGAAACATCGCCTCTACCAAGGATGGATTTGTTCCTCCAACACTATGACCATGAATATACAAAAATGCATTACTTCTAATTTGATTTAATATTGATTGATCGTAAATAGAATCTAAAATATTTATATTAGAAAATCCTGAAAAAATTTTTTTTAAGTGCCTCCCATACTGGCTAGATTCCCAATTACCAACTATTACTAAATGGAATTCAGTTTTAACAAAAGCATTTAAAACTAGCTCTATGTTGTTCTCTGGTTCAATGCGACATACTTTAAATGCATAAAGTTTAAAGATATTGTATTTTTTAGCTATATTTTTCTTTAAACTTATTTTTTTTGCATGGTCGCCACCATAAGATATTTGAGAAGAAGTACGATTATAACGATGCAAAATATAATCTGAGATCGCTTTATTGTCGGTAATAATACTATCTGCAAATTTTACTGCAAAAAATTCACTTATACGAAGAAATATTTTTATAAAATAACCCCATTTTGATCGCTTCCATTCAATACCATCAAGATTAATAATAATTTTGTTTTTATTACTTTTAATAAAAGGAATAAAAATAGCTCCAGAAACACCTAATACTATAGTAAAATCTGCAAACTTATTTGACCTATAAAGCGATATAGCATCATATAAAATACTTTGAAAACCATTTGGGTATAAGTTTACATAAGATAGTTTTACATTTTTGTACTTATAAAATTTTTTTTTATAAATTTTTGAACTACAAAAAACGGTAATATCAAATTCATTTCCAATATAATTAATTATATTATCAACCAAAGTCTCCCAACCTCCGTAACTAGCGGGGAGTCCTACACTGCCAATAATTGATAGCTTTATTTTTTTATCTGATTTAGACAATTTATTTATTTTGAGATTTTTTATAAAAATTTTCTTTATGTGCTAATGGTAAAGAAAGTATCCACACAGAAAGAACTGTTATGATAGGCTGAGTCCAGCGTAAATAACTGTTATAGCCACTGGTAATTGTTGCTATTATTACTAATGGCAAAATAAAAAATATAACTCTATAATCAACATATCGCCTATTTACATAAATTATATACATCAACACCACAGATTGAAGTAAGAACAAAAAGTAAAAAGGGTGAAATAATACAGCAAGCCCTGTTATACGAATAACTGGCCAAGTAATTCCTCTAAGAATTTGGGCAAAAGGAAAATCAAAATTTATAAAATTATAAACATTATCAAATGAGCGAAATCTTATATCTAATTGTATCTGATAAGCCGGAAGACCAATTTTATAATAAAATATGATAAATACAAATAATGAGATGGTAAAAATTAATAAGATATAAGTAAATTTTTTTTTAAAAAAAGAAAAAAACATTAAAAAATAAATAAAAAAACCTAAACGAAGCATAATTGACATAAATAAAAAAATTAATTTAATTATTATATTTGAGCTAAATAAAAATAAAACTAATGTTAAAATTAATAAACTGTCTTTAAGAACATGAATTGATAAATGAGCACGATAAGGATCAAAAATAACTATTAAAGATGAAATATAATAAAACCAACCATTTGTTAAATAAACTTTTTTTAAGACAGAATATAAAACTAAATTTGTTAACGAAAATGCAACAACATTTAACGTTAGTAGAGCAGATACATTTGAATTAAAAAAATAAACAACGTCATGAAAAAATAACCCTACTCTAAAATGTTTGGCATAATCTTGATAATTTAAATAATAAGTACTATCAGGATGATAATCGGCGCCGATGCCAATTATTCTCTCGATAATTAAGACGGTTAAAGAAAAAATTATTGAACTAAAAAAAATTCTAATCTCCAATGAATTAAAAATTTTTTGAAAAAACTTTTGCATTTAGTACTTTTTTTTTTTCACTTTAAAATTTTTAACATATTTTGTTGGAAGAGCAGCTAGCCAAAAAGAAAAAATAGTTATTAAAGGCTCTGAATAGCGCAAATAAGAATTATACCCACTTGAAACTACTGCCAAAGCTATAAGAGGCAAAATAAAAAATACAACTCTATAATCAACATATCGCCTATTTACATAAATTATATACATCAACGCCACAGATTGAAGTAAGAACAAAAAGTAAAAAGGGTGAAATAATACAGCAAGCCCTGTTATACGAATAACTGGCCAAGCAATTCCTCTAAGAATTTGGGCAAAAGGAAAATCAAAATTTATAAAATTATAAACATTATCAAATGAGCGATTTGTCATATCAGCCGTATTCTCAATTGCATCAAACATTACAGAACTAAAATAAAAAAGGATTATTGAAAATAAAAAAGCAAAAATAAAAAAAAATAATTTTTTTTTAATACTTACAAAAAAAATCGGGAGATAGACATAAAAACTTAGACGAAGCATAAAACCCAAGAAAATAAAAATAAAATTAATGACTATACTTGAAGAAAAGAATGAAAAAACTAATGATAAAATTATTAAAGTATCTTTAAGTGGATGCACTGCCAAATGAGCTCGATAAGGATTAAAAATAATAATTAAAATAAAAATAGAATATAAAAAATTTCTTTTACTAAAAATATTTTTGATAATTAAGTACAAAATATAATTAGTAAGTGAATATGCAAGAATATTTAATATTATTAGAAACTCAATATTATCAATAAAATAACTCACAATAACATAATAAAATTTTCCTAGGAATTGAAATGGGTTTTCGATAAATGAACTTAACATTTCTTGATCTGCTCTCTCAAAATATTCTGTAACATCAGGATGAAAATCTATTTGAATATTATTTTTTCTTTCAATAAATAATATTATCAAAGAATATATTATTGAATAAAAAAAAAACATAATTAAAATTTTTATAAATTATTAAAGTTAATATGATATTTGTAATTTTTTTTTTCTGAGAAATGATGTGAAATGTGAATGAACAAACCAGGAAATGTATCTAATAAATTTTTTTCTATCGAAAAAAACATTTTGCTATCGAGTGCAGATAGCGATTCATCTAAAATTAAGACTTTAGGTTTAGCGACTAGAGCTCTAGCTAATATCAAACGTTGTTTTTCACCTGACGAAGGCTCGAAACTATCTTTGCTGACAATTCTTTTTCCCTTCTCACCTAACGGATCCAACTCACGCAACATGCATAAGTCAATTATAGATGAAAGTTCTTCACTATTGATATCGCGGCCTAATAAAATATTTTCAATTAATGACAATTTAAATAGACCTGTTGAACTCGTTAAAAATGCAATTTTTGGAGTTTCATTTAGTTCCTTGTGAAATGATATTTCATCAAATTTATCATCCAATCCAATTAATGATTTTACTAAAGTTGATTTTCCACAGCCACTTGGCCCTGTAATAAGAATTGATCCTTTATTTTCTATTGATATATCAATTGCTTTTGTTTTTTCTTTATAAATAATTGCACCCTTCGCAATATATAATGGTCCAAAGTTTCTAAAAGTCACAAATTTTGGATAATTAATTTCACTATGCTTAAATTCAGAAAGAATAGATTCAACCAAAGGTCTGCCAAAACGAAATTCCTGTATTGAAATAGCAATCTTATTTAAGGAGGGCATAGTGCGCACGCCCAAAAAAGTTATTAGAGACACAGATGCTACTATTAATTTAATTTCTATACCTAGATAAAAATATATTAAAACCAAGACAAAAATAGCTATTAAAGAAAAAAACTCAATTACTACTCTCGGTGTAAGTAAAAAAGTTCTTTGGAGAGTTAATAAATTAGAGATATTTTTATTATAATTATCAAAAATTTTACCAAAAAAATTTTTAACACCAAGAAGATTTATTTGTATGCCATCATGTATTCCTCTCATTACGAGATCGCTTCTTTCTTGCTCATAAAGAAGACGTTCTTGCCCCCATATCCTTACTCTATTTTTTATGAATAAAAAAAATAATATCGATGCAGAGAATGATATACTAAAAAAAATAAGTGCAGCCAAAAAATCAAATAAAAACATAATAGTTAATAACGATATTACTATACAAAATTCAGAAAAAATAACACTCAAGGGCCAGCTGAAATGAATAGATAATTGAGAAGTTTCGCTAACAATTTTGTGGACTAAATGTTCAGCATTAATTTTTTTATCTTTATCAAAAAAAGGAAAGCCACGTAGCTCATAAAGTCTACTAGCAACAAATTTTTGTATCTCATATATATATTGCGACTGATAATGAGAATGCCAAATACTATATACAGATCTTATAACAAATAATAAAAAAAAAATTGCCACTATAAATGGCACGATATTAATTTCAGTAAAGTATATTAAATTAAGATTAATTTTTGCTTGTGATAAAAATCCTTCGGGTCTAATATCAAGAATTATTAGTAATATTGGTATAATCATACCTATACTAACCATTTCAAAGAAACCCAGTAGTAAAGTTGAAAGAACAATTAATAAAAATTTTTTTTTTAAATTAATCGGAAAATAACTATACAATTCTTTATAAATTAAAATTTCAGATAACATATTTTTTTAATAATTTTTAATAAAATAGATGGAATTAAAATAACTAAATAAAATATTAAATAATTATTTCCAACTGATTTTTTAAGATAATATTTATAATAATTAATCTTCTGTAATGTTAGTAAATTCT
>Ga0209768_10001359_pt1 | contig 15779 bp, 16 predicted proteins | sample LauGreSBDMM110SD_3_FD_187564 | JGI IMG/M metagenome (GOLD analysis project Ga0209768, IMG submission 187564) | Freshwater lake microbial communities from Lake Michigan, USA - Sp13.BD.MM110.SD (SPAdes) (version 2) | ecosystem: Environmental > Aquatic > Freshwater > Lake | place: Lake Michigan... | reverse complement strand
TTGGTTATTGGTTATTGGTTATTGGTTATTGGTTATTATTTATTCCTAAATATAAAATATAAAATATAAAAAAAAATTGATTTCAAAAAGTTATATTTTATGACAATTAAATTATTATACTATGTCTACTACGTCATCAACTACGTCATCAACTACGTCATCAACTATGTTTTCAAAGAAAATGCTTTACATTCCTGATTATGTTGTTTATGAAGACATTCATAAAATCATTAAGTATTTTGATGATTTTAGTATTGCTAAAGTAAAGGATGTTAAAGTAGTTCCACATCACGAACCCGAATATTATGTTGAAGATTGCTATAATTGTGGTTATGCTTTAATTGAAATTGATTATTATTATTATAACCAAGGCTCTTGTAACTTTTACAATTCAATTGAAAATAATAAGGGAATCATGGTGTATGATGACCCATTATATTGGGAAGTTCAATTTAGTCCATTTAAAGAGCATGACATGCAAACTAATGATGTAAATGATTCCATTAGTGACTATAATAGCGACGAAGAATATTATTATACATCTGAACCAGATGACGTAAAAAAAGATCCTGATTATATTTACGAAGAAGAGTCGTCCTCGTCGGGTGATGATGCCTATAATTTTGAATCTTATAAGAAAAATTATAATAGTTTTAAGACTAAGCAAAAGGCAAAACGACAAAAGTTAGACGCAGAGCTTATTAATCTTAAAAAGACACTTACAATTATTAAAAACAAGCAAGAACAAATGCATGCCTTACTAATTAGCAATAGCAATAGCAATAGCAATAATAAAGGTAAAGGTAAAGGCATTAAGAAAGCCAAAGACACTAAAACTGACTGGACACGACGTCTTCGCATTAAGTATTAATTATACATAAAAATCATCATCATTAATAGTTGAGTCTTTACAACAACCATATGTAATGCGGTGCCATTTGCTAATTCCATATTTTTTTATTCCTTCCATATGTTTGATTGTTCCATAACCTTTATTGTTTAATAGTCCATAATAAGTGTCTAGTTTAGGAAATTCTAAACACATAGCTCTAATATAATTATCACGCTCAACTTTGGCTAATATTGAAGCCGCCGCAATAGAGCAATATTTATTATCACCCCCTTCAACAAGCACATTATTTAATTGCTTTATAACATTAGCAGTTTTACAAAAATATGTATAACATTTAAAATCATTACCGTCAATTAGCAAATAAAATTGTTCGTTTAAGTCATTAACACTATTCACATTCACATTTACAGTAATGTTATATGTATTATATTTGTCAATTATAGCACTAATAGCATTATGCATAGCTTTTAAAGTCGCATTTCTAATATTTAAAGTATCGATTGCCTTTTCGTCTTCATAACAAATAGCCCAAAATAAGGCATTTGCTTTTATGTAATCCGCAACTTCACTTATTTTCTTTTGTGAACTAAATTTTTTACTGTCTTTTAAACACTCATATTTAAAAGTGTCATTAATTGGTAAAATTACAGCAGCACTATATACACGCCCAAACATAGGACCGCGTCCTACTTCATCAATTCCAATTTCAAATAAAGTATTATTATGATATTTTTTTAAAAGGCACGACTTAATAACTTTAGACATTAAAATTATATAGAAAAATTATATTATATATTTAATATAAATATGAATTTCAATTTTAAAAAAAATAATATATTAATAATTTTGTTATTAATGCTTGTAATATTATCATGTATTGTGTATATTAATATGATAAATGTCAAAGAAGGTTTGGCAAATATTGCTACCAGTGTTCCAATATCTCGTATTGAACATAAAAGTTTTATAAAGGAGGTTGAACCTACACCAGCTGACCTAAGTTATACTTATTATAAATTAACTGTTCCTACTCTCGATGGATACTTAAAGATAACAGATGGAGTAACTCAACTTACAAGGCAAGGTATAACAAGAAGTTCCGATTTTTCAATAAATGATGTAAGTTATACTTCAAGTATTACTGACCTTTCATTTATAGAGTATCATAAAAAATATGGCATGTTTGGATTGAGTGATGTATCAAATGTAAAATTTTATCATTATAGTACTCCAAACACTCGAACTACATTAGATATAGATATAAGTTATAGTGCTAGTGCTACAAATAGACTAAATAATTTTAATATGTTAATTAAAGAGTTTTCTGGAAATATTTATGAGCCGTCTTCAAATGTCCATTTGAAGAAGTTAAGTATAAATATTACAAGTATTGGTTCAAGCATACCAAAAGCCTTAATTAGCAATGGAGAGTTTGTATTAAAGCCTATTACTCCATCACCAAACCCTGTAATAACACAAGTAATAACAGCAAGTGGAGGAACAGCAACCGCAACAGCAACTGGTGGCAGTGTTACATTAGGTGATACAAATCTAAATTTAGGATTATTGTCATCCTTATTTGGCGCAGGCAATAGATATAGTGATAGTGAAATATATTCTTATTTATTACAAGATGGAGGATTAGGTACTTCATATGTTCCACCAATATATAATAATTTTGAAACAGCAATGAATTTACCATCTAATCCAATAGCAAATCCTGTTAATTCAATGAATCCATTAGACTATGCGGAATCATTATTTGGACCAAAGATTAGTCCATCAATGGCTAAAAATTCATATTTAAATCAAAGCGATGCAACAACATTAGAAAGCAGCGCAAATACAATGAAGGCAATTACATCACAAACACCTAACTTTGATTATGCCGGTAATCTATTGGCGCAAAATTCGGATGGTTCTAATTCTAATTCTAATTCTAATTCTAATTCTAATTCTAATTCTAATACTATAAACACTAATAAAAATATAGCAAAAGAAGATTATCCACCTTGTCCCGCACCCCAAAGATGTCCTGAGCCAAACTTTGAATGTAAAAAAATGCCAAAATACGAACAAGGAATAGATAATGCTTTTTTACCAAGACCTGTATTAACCGATTTTAGCACCTTTGGTATGTAACTTTTATAGTACTAACTTTTACTAAATATTAGTATGCTATTTTAGCATATTAACATTTAACATATACTATTGCTCTCCACTATTATGAATTATGGTAAAATAATTTATCATAATAGTATCATATTAGTATTATTATTTTTCAAACATTATAATTTTATTAGGGGGAGCTAGGTTCTCCTCATCCGCCGCGCATTTTATATTTTTTAGTAACATTCATTTTTTTTGTTAGTTTTTTTACTAAATTTATTAAACGCGATTTCGTTAAACTAAATAAGTTTAGACTTTTTTTGTATGTTTTTGAATGTCTATTTTTCATTTTATATAAATTATTAATATTAAAAATAAATAATTTATATTATTAAATTGTATATTTTAGTTTTTAGTTTTTAGATTTTAGATTTTAGATTTTAGACATTGTTTATCAATATTAAATGTTTTACATTTGGTTTCTTGTGGAACAATATTTATTACGCATTTAGATTTTTTTCCATACATTGGAGTAGTACAACCTGTTTCTTTCTTCTTTTTTGTATAATTAAATAATACACCTTTTTCAACAGTACATCTAGACCTAAAATGTTCGTAGCGGTCACGAACTTCACAATATGTTAGTCCTGAATTTTTTCCTAACATCTTATTAATATGTTCATGTAAATTATAAATGTAATACGAAAAATTATAGCGATTTTCAAATATTTTATCTAATAATGGGTGTTTTTTAAAATTATTTTTTAAATTGATGCGACAATATTTACAAGGCAATGTATATTGTAGATTTAATAATAATTGTTTATATTTTTGCTTTTGTTGTTTTGTTGGTTCTAATGGATAATTAAAACTCATTACATGTAAATAATGCCATAAACTAGGCCCCCATACGCTTGTTAACATACCGTCACCACTATTATAATCTTTTTTATTATAAATCAATCTATTTTTTTGACTTTTAACGTTTTTTTGACTTTTAACGTTTTTTTTATATGTTTTCTTCATATAATACTATTTATATTATACAATATAATATAATATAATATGTGTAAATATTATTATTTATTTATTAAATATATATAAATATGTTACTTCTTAAAATACTGAATAATTATCTTGAATATTTCAAGATATTCATAAGAAATACCCTAACTGATAGATCATATATGTTGCTAATGTTTTTATTAGTGTTACTTTTTATTACATTATTGTTAGTAATATATAGTAATTCTATAAAAGACATAATTAGCAAAAAGCATGTATTAAATAGTGAATATATTAATAATGTTAATAAGCAAGATGAAATACTACTTTTATATTTCTATACAGAGTGGTGTCCTTATTGTAAGCAATCTATGCCAGAAATTAATAGATTCGAAGAGTATATTAAAGGAGAAACTGGCAGTGCTAATTACAATATTATACTTACAAAAATAGATTGCGACAAACAAACTACTATTGCTGATAAATATAAAATAGAGGCTTATCCGTCTATAAAATTAATATATAAAAATAAAGTCTATGATTACGATGCTAAACCAAATAAAGCTAATTTGATACAATTTCTAGAAACATTTACACATTATAAATCTACATAAAAGTAATATTATAAAGTAATATTACAATGTTTTTGCCATATATTTTTCTGCTTGTATTTTTCCAAGATTTATTAAATAATACCGCTCGCTATCACTCGTAAATGCATGTCTCCAATATCCAAGATTGACCATTTGTTCTGTCAATGCTACATTAATTGAATTTTCTATAGTAACATCCACATTTTCTATTGTAGAAATTTTATTGAAAAGTATTTTAATTATGAAAATAATTAATTCAAATAAATTAGAATTATTACCTAATAAATCACTATTACCAGAACTTGGATCATTTTCACAAATTATTGGATTACCGCTAGAATCATAATAATTTTTATAAAATTCATTAGATAAGTCTATAGGACATGATTTATCATTTTTAAAACATAATATACTTGATTCGTCACAATTTTTATCTATTATACATTCATTTAGAGGGCATACAACAAGTATGCCTCCGTCAAAATAAAAACAATCATTTTTGTAAAAAGGAACACATAATATAGGTATTGTTAATGACATATATATTGCTTCAATAACTGGTAAATCAGGATAAGTAATATAATTAAGTTTTTCTTTTTTAAATTTTGTGAAATTACAAGTATACAAATTAAACTCAATATTTGTTAAATCATAAAATTCTTTCAATGTAATTGTTAACTCAATATCTTTAGCCAAAAATAGAGGCTTTAAACAATTAGTAACAAACTCAAGATTTAATAGTCCTTTGGTGTTAAACATATTTAAATAATCATATGGTGTAAAATTAACGAGTTTTTCCCAAGGTCGCTTAATTAAAAAATCGTCCATCCACGACCATTCTAGATTTATTAAATAAATAAATGATATAATACAGCCTATTGATGTAGCATATATAGATTTAATATTATTATAGTCTAAATAGTTATTCAAAGTTAGATGTTTAAGTCCTCCATATTGGACTAATCCAACAGGGCCTCCTCCACATAATACAAGATGCTCTATTTTTGTATGTGTCATATTATTGCATATTAGTAGTAATATATTTTTATATTAGTAGTAATATATTTTTATATTTTTATATTTTTATATTTTTATAACAGAATTAAATAATTATTATGTTATTTTTTATATATTATATTAAAAAATATAATATATATGGCAAGCGATCCATTTTATAATTTTTCAAATAAAATAGACAATGACAGTGATTCATTAAAATTAAATATAGACGAATTATATGTAAAAAAACAACAACAGGACTTGAATATAGTAAATAACTATAATAAAATATTAGTTAGAATACACAATAAAATAAAATATGTTTCAAAAAATTTGGTTAATGAAAACTGTTGTTGGTATATAATGCCCGAAGTAATTATAGGTATTCCCAAGTATGATTATAGGGACTGCACGGCATATGTTATAGAAAAGCTTAGAGATAATAAGTTTGTTGTGCGTTATACTCATCCCAATTTATTATTTATTAGTTGGAAGCATTGGGTTCCAAGTTATGTTCGTAATGAGATTAAAAAAAAAACAGGAACACTAGTTGATGAGTTTGGTAATATTGTAAATGCTAATTTAGAAGAAAGCCCTATTGAAAGTACAAATGGCTCTAATGAATTATTATTTTCCAGCACTAAACAAATTAAAAATACACATGCATCAAGTTCTAACTATAAAGATACTAAGTCATATAAGCCGTCTGGAAATCTAGTTTACAATAATAATTTGCTAGAAAAATTAAAAGTGTAATTTATATATTACTCCGTTTATATATTACTCACAAATTAAAAATACACATGCATCAAGTTCTAACTATAAAGATACTAAGTCATATAAGCCGTCTGGAAATCTAGTTTACAATAATAATTTGCTAGAAAAATTAAAAGTGTAATTTATATATTGCTCCGTTTATATATTACTCCGTCTACGTGTTACTCTTTTACGTTTTACTTTTTTACGTTTTACTTTTTTACGTGTTATGTTTTTGTTGCGTTTTCCACCATAACTACTATTAAAATTTAAAGCTCTAGTTATTATGTTAGAACTTTTTTTAGCAACCACATTTTTGTCTAAATTATTTAGCTCATCATAAAATACTTTTAATATAGCACTACTATATTTGTATATATAATAATTGAGCTCTAGTATTTTATATTTTGTTTTATGGGTTAACATTAAAATTTTATTATAAGTTAAATTATCATCTATTTTGGTAATTAGTTTCTTTTTCTTATCAAATACAACTATGTTTTTAATTATTTTTGTATATAAATATCTTCTGTTATAAAAATAATGTTTTATCATTTTCTTTAAAATTGTTTTGATAAAAGCAAATGCTTTATAATTAATATTTTTAAATAGGTCATCACTATTTTGCTCGCTATTAGGGTCGCGAATGGGTTCACTAGTTAAAGGGTCGCGAATGGGTTCGCTATTTAAAGGGTCGCGAATAGGTTCGCTATTTAAAGGGTCACCATTAAGACCACCCATTAAAGGGTCGCTTGTTAAAGTTTTACTTTGGTCTCTAACTATATGAACACATATTGTTTTTAAATAGTCTTTACAAGTTGTTAATAGGTAATCCAATTCGCCCGATTTACTCTTTAGAGCTTCTAAATTACTTTGGTTTTCTTTTTTATAATCAACTTTCAAATTTAAAAAACTTAAGGTATCAATAGAGTCATCAAAAATAATTGAGCGCCTTGTTATTGTATCCAATTCAAATAATTTATGGCGCTTATCATCTCTTTGTTCATCGCAAAAATATTTTGCTAATTTTGTCAAATTTTTAGCAAACTTTTCATTACTTATTGAGTCTAAGGTTTCTTTTAATGTTTTTTCACTAAAATTATTTGAGTTGAGTTCAAAATAATCTGTAAATAAAATTACGAAAATGGAGTAAAATAAATTTTTGGTTGGTTTATATTTAACAGGATCTACAGTAGTTTCACTTCGTTGTTCTTCTGTTTCTTCATAGTTAGTAAAAGGAAAAAAATCACGAATATTATCTATTATTCCACCGCCTACACTAGGATTAGGATTAGGATTAGGATTAGGATTAGGATTAGGATTAGGATTAGGGTTAGGATTAGGATTAGGAACATCTTCATTAGGCTTTGAAAGAGGTTCATTTATTACCGGATTTGGAACACTTGGCTTATTAATTTGTTCTAGCGTTGGAGCTAGCGTTGGAACTGTTTTGGGAAGTTCAGGAACTGTTTGAGGACCTAATTCAGGAACTGTTTGAGGACCTAATTCAGGAACTGTTTGAGGACCTAATTCAGGAACTGTTTTAGGAAGTTCAGGAACTGTTTTAGGAAGTTCAGGAACTGTTTTAGGAAGTTCAGGAACTGTTTTAGGAAGTTCAGGAACTATTTGAGGACCTAATTCGGGTAAAACTTCTGGTTGTGGTCTAATGACTTCATCTTGTTCTCTAAGTTTCTCTTGTTCTCTTGTGTCGTCTTGTTCTCTTGTGTCGTCTTGTTCTCTTGTGTCGTCTTGTTCTCTTGTGTCGTCTTGTTCTCTAAGTTTATCTTGTTCTCTTGCTTCGTCTCTTGTTCTAGCTTCGTCTTGCTCTTGTCCTCTGATTTCATCCGAGCTACTAGATTCCTGAATTAAAGTTTTATCATCATTATCTAAATGCTCTCTGTCAGTTTCAACTAGTGCTTTATAGTTATTAAATGTCTCATGTATTGATTTTATAATAATATAAATCTTAATAAATAGTACAGAAATAATTTTACATAAGATTTTCTTTTTATTTAATTCGTCATCTCCACTTGACTCTTTTAAATTCTCAGAAGCTAAGATTTTTTTTAAATCTTCTAAATCAAAAAAATATAACACTTTATTTTTATAATTTTTTTTAGTGTCAGGATTTGTTTCATCATTTATATTAATATTAAATGGAATATTAATTCTTTTAATGTAATTGTCAAATATAGAATTAGTCAATATATACAAATCTTTACATTCATCACAATATTTGCTTTGACCTGTTTTATTTGTTTCATAGTCTTTAACTATGTTTGCTAATAAATTTGTGTTATTTAAATATTCTGTAAATTTAACATTTATAAATTGGTTAAACTCTTTATCTGTTTTTCTAGGATTTGTAAAAAAATCAGCTATAAAATTATCTGATAAAAAATCCATAATAGACTAATATTATATATTACTAATAATATATAATAAATAATATAATTTATAATAAATAATATAATTTATATAAATAATATAAATAATATATATAATAATTAATATAATTGAAACAAATAAGTTTATTAATAAAGTATTAAATATATTTGACTATTAAATGATTCAAGAATCTAGCATTATTAGCTCGTTACAACCCAATTCCACTACAAAAAAAATAAAACAAAAAGCTAGTTCAAATAAAAATTTATGGACTATGTTTGATGAAGAAGTTAATACTAATAATAAAACACTTGAATGTGTATATATTAAAGAACAAGAATTAAACAAAAATGATGGATTATGTATTAATTGTAAGTATTGTTTATTTATAGGAGAAGACGGGTTTTTAACATGTTCTAACAATAAATGTGGAGTTATTTATAAAGATAATTTAGACACGTCCGCTGAATGGCGTTATTATGGTAATGATGATAATAACCACTCTGACCCAACAAGATGTGGAATGCCTATTAATCCATTATTAAGAGAATCGTCATATAGTTGTAAAGTATTGTGTATAGGAAAGTCTAGTTATGAAATGCATAAGATCCGTAGATATACAGACTGGCAAGCTATGCCATACAAAGAAAAATCGCAATATGATGAATTTCAGTTTATTTCTGTAATTTCGCAAAACTCTGGAATACCCAAAATTATTATTGATGAGGCTATGAGAATTCATAAAAAAATATCCGAAACAAAAACATATAGGGGATTAAATCGTGATGGTATTATTGCGGCTTCTATTTATATAGCATGTAGAATGAATAATTATCCAAGAACAGCAAAAGAAATTGCCAATATTTTCAATTTAGATAATGCAAGTGCTACAAAAGGTTGTAAAAATGCGCTTTCCGTTATTAATGATTTAGAACAAACTAATGAAATCAACGAAGATATTACATCGTTAAGTAAAACAACTCCTACATCATTTATTGAACGATTTTGTAGTAAATTATGTATAAATAATGAATTAACAAATCTATGTAAATTTGTTGCCTTTAAAATTGAACAATTACATTTAATACCGGAAAATACTCCTCATTCTATTGCTGGAGGCATTATATATTTTGTATCACAAACATGTAATTTAAACATATCAAAATCGGCTATTAATAATGTTAGTAAAATTAGCGAAGTAACAATCAATAAATGCTATAAAAAATTAGAGAGTTATAAAACTATTTTAATTCCTCAAGCAATTATTGCAAAATATAATTAGTTTCTTTAATATTATATTATATTATATTATATTATATTATATTATAGTATATTATAGGTTATGGTAAAAACAATAATAAAAAAAACCAATACAACTAATTCTGGAAGTAATTCTGGAACTTATTATGAGAGACAAAAAAAAAATTTAATAAAATACGGTTCATATGCAGTTTTATTTGTGTTAATTTTTGATAAATTAACATTATTTATTATTTTTTCACTATATTATGCTTTTACTCGTTATTTTATAAAAGCTAAAGAACCGTTTACTAAACTAGATTATACTAACTTTGACACTTCATATAATAATTTATATTATAACCCGCTATATTCAACAATATTTAAAAACACGGGATTAAATCTAAAATCTTATAATAATGTAGCAATTGACCCAAGAAAACCATTATTAGAAAATAACAAATTTTTACCTGAATGTTGTCTGTATAATAGTGAATATAGTACTTCAAAAGGCTGTGCCTGTATTACACCAACTCAACAAGAATATTTAAGACGACGAGGAACAAATAAATCAGCATCATCATTTATTCAAGACGACACTAAATATAATAATTTGTTTTTCTCTCCAACATTAGCAATTAAAGGCGACCCCATTCCATTTAATAAAAATGATACGCGTTATATTGTGGACTTTGCCAATTTACCTAGCACTAAAATTAATGAGTTTGCTAATTTAACCAATAAATTAGACAATGAATTAATTAATTATAATCCAAATACACAAGTAACTATTTAATTTATATATATTATATAATATATAATATGCCACCATTTATGACATTTTATACTAAAAAGACAAAAACAGCCAAACCTAAGAGTAAAAGTAAAAGTAAAAGTAAAAGTAAAAGTAGATCATTTAGTCCGGCAACAAAAAGTAAGATTGCTAGTTTTACTAAAAAGAGAAACATGAGACATTTATTTAAAAGAATTAGTGAAATACAGGAAACCAACAAAAAAATAGACTCGTTTACTAGAAAGAGAAAAAATAAAATTAGTCAGCGCGTTTTTAGAAGAATAAAAAACGAACAAGCAGAAAATACTTGTTCTATATGTTTAGAATCTATGTTAAACAATGGACCTATAATAAAAACATCATGTAAACACAAATTTCACAGTGAATGCTTAAATACTTGGTTGAACACAAAAACTACTTGTCCAATATGTAGACGGCAGATTCAAGCACCAATAATAGTACCACAAATAAATCCACAGTTAGCTCAACAAATAGCAGATGCTCATGACGACGCACACGAATTAGCAATATTACAAATGGTTGAGAACTATTGGACCGAAAGAGGCATGCTACCTGTTCAAGTTGAATTACTAAAATTATGTAAACTTGTAGCCTTGAAATTATCAAGACTAGTTAGGAGTCATAGTGTGGTAAATAATAATGCCTTTACAAGAGCACAAACCAACGCAGAGGACTATGCTCGTGTACACCGTCTGGATTTAGACTATTATTATAGACTGGAAGATACTTATCATCCACGTTTTCCATTAGAAGCGGTAGCGCCACCGCCTCTGGGGCTGCTACCTCGACTTTCACCATTACGCACAACATATACCATTTAGCTGTATATAAAATACTATTTTTTACTAACTATTAAACTAATATAATATAGTGTTAAATATTAAACACAATTAACTATTAACTATTAATATGAAGTTATTTTTTCTTCTATATTTAAAAATTGTAAGTTTAAATTGCTTTTCTCTCTTTAATATCAAAGTAAGAGCACTTAATTCTTTAACATATAAAAGAAGATATGCTAACCCAATGTGTTTAAATGAAAATGACAATGAAAATATTTCAAATAGTAGATCATTTTATGACTTTATAAAACAAAAAAACTTTACATTAAATATTGATGAAAACTACGTAGAAAACTATATAACTAAATTTGTAGAAAATTATGAAAAAAATCAAAAAGAAAATGATACGCAAAATGATACGCAAAATGATACGCAAAATGATACACAAAATGAGACATTAACACATAAATATTTGACTACATATAGTTCTTACACTAAATACATAAGAGAGCCATTGTCTAAAGATTTAAAAATGTTAACAACCGAATCTGTTATTGAATGGGCAAAGACTTGGACTTATGAGATGGTTCATATACCAAATCAGTTTCCTACATTTATGTTTCAAGATATGTTTAAAATGCGTGATTTTGCCAACATTAACTCTTCTCAAACCTATTTTTATATTGGGTTTTTTCCGAAAAAAGTGGATTTAAAACACGGACCCTATTTTATTGGTGCGTTTGAACTGTTACCTATTAAGCGCGAATTTATAACACACGCAATAATACAAAATCCATATTATTACAATACTAATTATGATAAAACAAAAATTGTTGACTTTAAAAAAGAATTACTTGCTTTATGTAGAGATGCCGATGTATTTTTAAAATTTTCTAGTCTTAAAAATGGTAAGAATGAGAGATATTATTATAGTTGGTTATATGACAACATCTAATGGTTAAGACTTAGTAATCTTAATTTTTATTATAATATATTATAATATATTATAATATGCCGAATACATATAAAAAGAGACATTATGGCAATAAAACACGCCATGCTAAAAAAAATAAAACTACAGCATGTTATTTGGGTTCAGAATCTACTAGAGCATTATTGGCGTCAATAGAAACAATGGCAGAACACCGTATGGCATTAATGACACAATTAATGAATGGAATAACTCCAAATCTTATTATTAAAGTAAGACAATATAAAGATTTTATTAATAGCGTAGTTACATCATATGAGTATAGACGCAAAAATATTCCATCTGTTTTACTAACTATATTAACTCAAACCAACACCGTTATAGAACGAGCTAATCATATAATAAGATTCCACAACGACCCCGAATTTTTACAATGCGAATTAGCAACAAATGGTTATGATATTATTGTAGCTTGTATACAATCAACAATAGAAAATATGGTTAAACTAGAAGATGGTATACGAGACTATACTCAAACTGCTTTAGATGATTATAAAGGAAGACGAGAGGCAATTGACACACAAGAGGCAATTAACACACAAGAGGCAATTAACACACAACATACAATAAGAAATAAAACTACTCGCAGAACGGTCGCTCTCTACATTTCCAACTTTGCCCGCGCCCTCGCTGCCGCCATCACAGCGACTACAGAGAGAGCAAGAGCACTAACTAGAAGAACGCAAAGCTAATAAAATATAATATAAACATAATATAAAAATTATTTTATAAAAAATATTTTATAAAAAATATTTTATAAAAAATATTTATATATATAAATATGCCAAAACCATATAAAAAGAAAACACGCGGTAAAAAACCTAGAACTAAAGCTAAAGCTAAAGCTAAAGCTAATGCAGGATATGTATCAGCATCCGCAAGAGCAATGTTAGCAACAATGGAAGCCGCACTAACGCAAAACTATACACAACTAGCACAATCCATAGCTAGAATAGCTCCAACTCTTGTTATTAAAGTAAGACAATATAAAGCTTTTATTAATAGCGTATTTACATCATACGAGTATAGACGTAAAAATATTCCATCTGTATTACTAACTATGATAACTCAAATCAACATTGTTTTAGAAGAAGTTAATCATTTGCTAAGATTACATAATGAAGCAGGCTTTTTACAACGTGAATTAGCAACAAATGGTTATAATGACATAGTAGCTTTTATCGGATTAACAATAGGCAATATGGAACATTTAGAAGATAATATGCAAAACTATACTCAAAGTGCTTTAGCTGATTATAGAGGAGCACAATTGGGAATTGAAACACAACCAAATATGAGAAATAGAACTACTCGTAATACAGATGCCATTGTAAGACCAGCGCGCACACAACGAGCACAAGCGTTAACAAGAAAAACGCGAAGCATTTAATATACAAACTAGATTGTTATTTATTTTATTGTTTTCCACTATGTTTTATACTATGTTTTCTAGTTCTTTTTGCTTGTTTTATATTATGTTTTATATTATGTTTTCTATTTTTTTTTGCTTGTTTTCTACTTCTTTTTCTTTGTTTTCTACCTTCACCTAATTCAACATAACCAGGCCCCCTTCGTCTTCTAAAACTAGCGGTCATTCTAGATGATAAATTACTTACTTGGTCTCGTAAATATATTATATTTCTAAGTGCTATAGTTCTAAGTGCTGGTAATTTGTAATAATATACATTTTTTGCTATTTTTTTAAATGAACGGTTATCCGGAACAACGGAACTGTATTTATAAATAGGTATGTGGAACCTTGTAGGTAAATTCGGAATTTGTGCATTTAATGGGTCAATTCTGGCTATTTCGTGTAATCGTGTTCTAGTAATACTTGTATAGTCATATGTTTCAGGAGTAAGTTCTAAAGTTCCGCCCGGCGGAAGCAAATATTCAAATTCAGAATATGTAGTTCTAACTTGTCCATAAAGAATTCCACCATAATTAATTATAGAAATTCCATGTGTGCCTATAGGTATTTCTATACAAATTATAGTATTGTCTCCGATGGCCGGGTTAAATGGATTTGTTGGATTTTCATTATTTACAGGGGGAGGAGTACACCAAAAATCACATACCCGTAATAATATAGAAGTTGATAAAAACTGATTTAAATAAATGCGTTGTTTCATAATACCATTAGCGTCTATTAATGGTATATTATCTGGAAATTGTGGCAATTGTTGGAAGCATCTAAAAACATAGAATTTTTGTTGAGAAGGCGTGGTTTTTGTAAATGCATTTAATAAATTATAAATATAAGTGTCATTAATATTAATAGCTCTCGCCATTTCACTTTCATAATGCGCTATAATAGTTGTAAATAGTAGTTCACTAATACCAAGTGTATCCCTTATACCTTGATTCATGGCAGCATAATGAACCCCAACAAATCTTTGTATTCCATTTATTAGTTCAGTATCTTTATCAAAGTTGCTTAATATTTGGGTCAATTCACCCACACCTTTTGAAGCAAAAAAACGAATAGCATCTCTCATTCGTTCTTCAATCGCAATATCGGCAATTTCAGTTATTTGAGGATTAATCAATCCAGCATAAAAGCGAGGATGTTCTTCTTTTAAATAATCATCATATTTTTCATAAGCTTTATATTTATTTAATTTATTTAATTTTATTATTTCAAAGTCTGGCAAGGGCATACTATATTATATATAACTATTTATAATCCTCAATAAAGTATATATTAATTATACATTCCATAAGGAATATTATTTGTACTTTCTTTTTTAATTAAATCGTCAATAATCTCTCGAGTTAAAATACACGGAAAACTAAGTTTCTTTTTTAATTTTAGCCCTTCGCTAGCTTCAAATAAATTTATATCAGGCTTCATCAACCTATATAAATTTAGCTTTTTATAAATAATTTCTAAGCAACGTTTTAGATTGCGCACACCATCTTCTTTTTCTGTGAAATCATTAATAATATATTCTAATAACTCATCATTAAAGACAACGGTTGAACTGTCAAACTTGATTTCATCTCTAATTTTTGGTAATAAATGCTCTTTGGCAATAATAAGCTTTTCTTTGGTTTTATATCCTTTTGTCTCAATTTTATACATTCGGTCTTTTAGCACATTATTTACAGCATTTTCATCATTATAACTAAATATAAAGAGTGCTTTTGACATATTAATACTAATTTCTGAAAAATATTTGTCGCTAAACTTAGTATTTTGAGTGCTATCTGTTAAATGAGTTAATACACCAGTGACTTCTTGTCCTTT
>Ga0209768_10001352_pt1 | contig 15837 bp, 7 predicted proteins | sample LauGreSBDMM110SD_3_FD_187564 | JGI IMG/M metagenome (GOLD analysis project Ga0209768, IMG submission 187564) | Freshwater lake microbial communities from Lake Michigan, USA - Sp13.BD.MM110.SD (SPAdes) (version 2) | ecosystem: Environmental > Aquatic > Freshwater > Lake | place: Lake Michigan... | reverse complement strand
ACAGCGCTGATTCGGTCGCCGACCCACAGTGGTTCAACAATCCAGATGATGAGAATATTTATGTCGGGGTTTGGTTGTCTTCGCCAGAAGAACTCGAAGATAACGAGATGGTGGTCCCAGACGGAATCGTCCAACCCGGTTCAAGCGTCGTGATGGTTTACTACTGGCCCTGAATTGGCGGAAAATCCAGTTAGCAAACGCTGGGTGAAAGATCATCCGCGTTGATGTAGGCAGCCTCGCGGGCGTGTTCTTTGTAATTGTCGGTACTGTCGTAGCGATGAATTGCTAAGCCCTGCTTTATCAGTTCAAGCCCGGCATCAAGTCCGTTTACATCTACGTATCGCAGTAGACGTTGGTATTGATCACGATCATCTAAACCTCCAGTGATGAGCGAAACCTCTTTATTAAGAACGAACCCTTCTAATTGCCGTTTGGCATCTTCAAATCCGCATTTCCCAGTCTCTGGGGTGTCGATGCCAATTAGGCGCACCTTCTCGGCGGAGCCGTCTGTAAATTCCACCCAAACGGTGTCGCCGTCAACGACCTTGGTGACAGTTGCTTGCGCGGTCTTAGAATCTGACGAGCCATTACATGAGGTAAGGGGCAAGATCAATAGACTGCTGATCACTACAGAAGAGGAAAATTTCATAGGACGATAATAGGGACGTTTCTAGATGTTATTTGACTTAAATTGAAGCTAATTTAGCAATCTAAACTATTTAGCCGCAGATATCTTATTCGTACGTTGACTAACGCTTGATAGAGTCTTTAATGTGTCGTCTATGGAGCCAAGGGGAAAAAATTTCGGAGCCAGGCCGGGTATGCCTCCGACTGGATCTCCCAGACCGTCGGTTGGACCAGAGATAGTTAAAAGGGAACATTTAACAATCACCAAACCTCCTGTGCCTGCCTTCGTCCTTGTGGTTTTGAGTGCGCTTATTCCAATGTTATTGCTGCCAATTTCAACAGGGGGCATTGCTCAGTTGGGACACGGGGTTGGTTACATTCTTGGTACTTTTGGAACTATTGGCGCCTTAACTTTGTTTATTTTGGCCGACAACAAGAAACAACTAGCAGGTGCTTACAACGGCTGGAGGTTCTCCGCTAGGCAAGTTTCAATACTGGTGGTAATGGTTGGATGGATTTCAGGGATAGCGCACATTTTTTTCTACGCGTTGGAAGTGTCCCGAAATGCTTGAGCGCACACGGCTAACTGGGGTCCAAAGATTTGGGTCAGTAATTGTCGCCTTGATAATGCTGCTGATTTCGGGTGCCCCAGCGGCGGCCCATTTCGCCTCGAATGGACATATCGGCACAAAAAATCAGGACTTACAGGAGTTGCGATTCTGTGATGTCGCAAAAGGCCTTGACCTCATTCTTCTAATCGATCAATCTCGTTCACTCATTGAAGATTCAAATGGAAATACGCTCGCGTCAGACGATGAAGACGCGGGACTGAGCAAATTGCGAAGCGGCCTAGAAGCATTAACGCCAATTTTTGAAATGGGTGGTGACAAGATCAATCTAGGCGTAATTGGGTTCAGTGGGAACGCTGAGATAGTTCGCAGCTTGGGAGCAGGAGCTCTTAAGCAGTCTGAATACCCCTTGATCATTGATCGGCTGACAAATCCAGAATCTCTCCGTGGTGATACGAATTATCTCGAAGCAACAGACCTGGCGATAACTGAATTCAACCAACACGCGTCCGACAGTCGTTGCCGATCGTTGATTTGGTTTACAGATGGTGTAGTGAACTTGCCAAATATCAACGATCAAGCCATCGAAGGGAATCGATTGCTTGATCAGTTTTGTGGAAGTGGTCCCAGTAACAGTCAATCAACAGCCAAGAAGCTGCGCGACCTTGAGATTCGTCCGTACGTGATCTTGTTGCTGCCAGAAGACTATTTCCCGAAACAGAAACCAAATTCCGAAAAATCTCCTGAAGAATTTGCAAAATGGGCCTCAATTACCGCATTGAGAGGTTTCACAGGAGACTGGGGAACTCCGGAAGGTGGTTCCGATAGTGAAAACAAACCTGCTGAATCGGGAACTAGCTGTGATGTATTTTCAGGTCCAAAGCTTGGACGTTTATGGCCAGTTACCCAGGTTTCGGAGTTGGAAAGGCTGTTAATCAAGGCGCTTACATCCTGTGAAGGAAATGAAACCAAAGAGTTCAATTCCCTTCCCGCAGGAAAATTGATGAAAAACCTGCTCATCATTTTCGAGAACAAAGAAGGCAAGAACAGTTTTGCGGATCTTGCACCAGTTTTGGAGCCGGTAGAGCTCTCGGGCAAAATTTCTGAAGGACGACCTTTTGTCCGATTTACAAACTCGGAATTAGCTGATTTGCCCGCCGGATGGAAGTTGAAGTTGAAAAATGAAGTTGGTGATTTCTGCATTAAATTTGACCTTCAGTGGACGGGCGAATACCAACTGAACGCAATCCCGAAAGTTAATGAAATTAGGCCGGATTCAGGCACTGATCTAACCGTAGACCTAGTTATTCCTCCAGCTAGTTTGATAACCGGATTGAAGATAGGAAGAGTCGGAAACTCCCCAAATAATCCTTTGGTTTCAGATGACGGACTTTCAATTACGTTTAGAGCCGATATAGGGCAGAAAAAAATAGTTAAAGTCCCCGGATTGTTTGAAGCGATTCCGACAGGCGTGATACCAGGGTCAGAAGGGTGGGAACTCATTAAGCAGTGGCCACTGCTTGTCTCTGTGTCTCTGACACCTGGGGTTGAAGTCATCGGGGTTGAGAACATCCCCAGAGTTGATTGTGGTCAAGAGGAGAAGAGCCTAAAGGTCTCCCTTATTGGTGAAGATGTTCCGAGTAAAGCAATTCCTTCACAAAATTCTTGCACTGTTACAAATTTTGAAAAGGGTTCAATTACGGTTCGTTTTGTTGAGCCTTTGAGGGCGACAGATCAAAACTCATGGGGTCTTTTCTCAAGATCACAGGATACTCCGGCTCAAATTGGTGAAAAAATCACTTTTGATTCTAAAAATCTATCGGTCCCTGAGTTCGGCATTATTTCGACAAACAGTTTCCCTGATCAAAATATTGAATATCGATCGAACGGTTCTATTGAAGTCCTTTGGACATATAACGATCTTAAAGATGTTTCAATTGCAATTGTTGACGCTGAAGTAATATTAAGTTTGAAGGCCCGCTCTAATGCAAGCTGGGCCTTCCTAGTAGCGGTTTTGGTCGCGATATTCTCGTCCTTGGCTTCGTATTTGATATTGGTTTTTGTACTTAAATCAACGGCGATGCTTGGACGCCCGAGTGACTTCCTTTATTTAGAAACTGCCGGAACCGTAACGGCCAAAGATGGGAATGAGCCAGTGTGGGTTGAGCGAAACAGTTTTGAACCCAGTAGTACTGATTTGAAACGCGCTAGTGGAGACGACAGCCAACGTAAGAGAATTTCGTTCGGTGAAGTGACCCTGATGACGGCAACTGCGCCTTTCTGGCAGATGAGAAAAGTGCTACGAGGCCCTTGGGCCCGAATTGAGGCGAAGGGCAAAACAGCCGCTTATCCAAAAGGCAGCGAGAATTCGTCAACCCTTGCGCCTTTGAGGTCCAGTGTCGTAGTGAGGCATACGGGTGGGAATGCATCAGAAGGATCGATTCGAGTTGCATTTGTTTTCCTAGTTCCAACGTCTGGTGGGCAAAGAGGAGTCTCTGGAGTCAAACAGTTGATGTCACAAACAAATCGAATTTCCAGTGAGCTTTTTCGTTCGTTGCTGAAGCAGGAAGATACTCCTGCTTTTAGTCGCTTAGATAAAGGTCAAAGGCCAGAGAAATCTGACCAGCAGAACGATTCAAAAGTCAGAAAGACAACTGTGGATCAAGATGCTCCTAACTCTGGCCCAAACCCAGAGAAACTGCCTCCTCCACGCCGTCTAGGCGAAGCCCCTTTAGGCGGGGTTCGGGGCCCGTCCTCATCACCCCCTAATCGCACAAATCTTCCGCCTGGTTCTAAGCGATCTGAACCGCCACGCAATTGATAATCAACAAACCACTAAATCCAATTTTTGAAAGGATCCGCTATGTATAAGAAATATGTATTCATTGGTTTAGGAGGTTCAGGTGGGAAAACACTTCGTTTTATGAAGAACGAATTACGTCGATGGATGGATGACAATGGAGCAGTCGGCGTTCCGATACCTGATGCCTGGCAATTTCTACACATTGATACGCCTACCGTTCCAGACGGTACCGGAATGGCGACTGGTGTTCCGATGCTTGATCAAGACGAGTATTTGGGGCTAGTTGGGCCTGGAGTTTCATTCAGTCAAGTCGCGACAATTCTCGATAGCAAAAAAGTTCTTCATGATGAGATTCAGACTTGGAGAGTCGAGCCAGCCGCACTAGGTGTACCGATTGCTGAAGGAGCTGGCCAGTTCCGAGCAGTTGGAAAAATGATTTCTCTAGCTTATTTGCAAACGATCAGAGATCGAATTGACACCGCTAGAAATCGAGTGAATCAAGCAGGGAGTTTGGTTGAACTATCGGAACTGTTTTCAAAAATAACCGGAGAAAAACCAGAAAAGGATTCAGACACAGTTTTTGTAATTATTTCATCCCTAGCTGGAGGGACCGGAGCCGGTCTACTTTTCCCAGTGACGGATCTTTTGAGAGCCCTGGATCCAGTTGCCGGCGGGAAATTCAATCGGTTTACTTTTCACCCCAGAGGTTTTTGCTTCTCTGGCAACGTCTATGACCATGGGGGTCCAACCGAATAGCCTTGCCGCAATTTCGGAATTATTGAATGGATATTGGTGGGGGGTAGCCACAACTCTGACGCTGCAACATTGGTTGCTCCGAAGAACATGCCGAGTCTGCAATTTGCAGGCGCACCTACTGCTATCGACAGGTCGGGTCCTCGTTTTCCATTTTTAATTGGTCGAACGGGTGCTGCAGGAGTCGCATTCGATACTCCAGAAGACCTCTATCAGATGGTGGGGCGCGCGTTGGTATCTTGGGTTGCCGACCCGGCAATGGCGGATGAACTCGTAGCTTATGTGAAAGCTAACTGGGAAAACGCAGCCGTCAACCATGTGCAAGGAGACGTGCTTGTTGGTGGTATATCTGGTTTTGATGTCGGAAGTTTGGCGCATGAGACGGGTTACCCATGTATTTCAGGTATGGGATTCTCCCGCCTTGGAATCGGTAGTGATTGGTTTGAACGATATTCGTCAAAGCGCATTGCGTATGACGCGTTAAGGCATATCGCTCGAGCACATATTGATTCACACGCAGCAAAGTCCTTTGCTCAACAACTCAATTCACAAGATCCAACTGAAGTCGCGGAAGCGATAGCGGAACAGCAACTGTCTTACTTTGTGACTTCATGTGGATTGAGTGAATATGGACCAACAGAAAATCAGATCCAAGACGCATTGCGGCCCAAGAATGAAGCGCAGTTAAAATCTGATAATAGAACTAGTGGGGAAGAACTTGCTGGACTGACTTCGTCAGTTCAAAAAACCTCTCAAGAATGGCTACGGGAGATTTGTAACTCGATTAGCAACGTTCTGAATGACTATCCAATGAGATATCAGACGGCTCTTGATCAAAGTGTTCTTGAATGGGTCTTTAAGATGCCCGACAAGGTACTGAAAGAAACAGAATTACTGATTGCACGAAGCGGTCTAAAAGTAGCTTCAGCTGTGTTGCGCCTTGCGGCCCAACACATTATCGCAGAGGTTGTTCCTGAATTGAACAATGTTGACTACAACGACTACAGCAGATGGGGAAGCTCCTGGCAAGATGCAGTGCATAAAACTCTCGCCGGTATGACAGGGAAGCAACAATCGAATGATCAGCGTTTGCAGGAAGCGCTTATTGAAGGGCTTCGGTACGGCGAATACCAAGGCGATGCACTACTTGTAGCTCGTGGTGCGGCTTTAGTAGAAGATTTTGCCGAAAACTTCATGCGACCTTTATCCGAAGCCTTGGAGCATGCTGCCACTTTGGCAAACGATGATCTGGTTCAAATCTCAGGATGGCCTGAATGGGATGCAGTAAATCCGCCGGCTGAACTTTGCCCACCCGTAAGCGAATTTGTCTTGATTCAACCTAATGAGTATTCAAATCTCTTTGAAGACCTTTTGGAACGGACCACAAATCCTGATCGGACTAGCACAGCAAGAGACATAGTAAGGGTCGATGTACTGAGTGCAGAGTTCGTCCATCAATGGATTGACAATAATACGAGACCTGAAAAAGAAGTAAAGCACCTATTGGCGCTAAAAATAGAGAAGCCTTGGTGGCCAGGTCATGCCTTGGTAACGCTGGAGGTGAAGCCTCAATCACGCGCGATGTTCAAGATTTCTGAACGTTCATCGGATTTGGTTCAACGCGCCGAAGCTTGGCTACATCGACCATTGACCCCATTTGCAGATCTACTTGAATGTGGGTTGCGTAGCTATTTGGCTGACACGACGTCTTACAAAGATGGCTCGATTGCAGAACATGTCTATCGAGAGCGCCAGGATCGTTTTGCTGCACAACTCCAGGCAGCAATTAGTGCGTCTGCGCCCTTGGTCAAGGTAAGCGCATCAACAATGGCGGTGGTTCACCCTGCGAGCGCCAATGTTGAAAACCGGCATAACGTTACGAGTCAAATTCCATTACGCGGGCATGTCATGGAGGAACAAATTGAGCAGATTTTACGAAATCGTGGAGTCGGTGATGGCACGATAAACAAGATTTTGACCTCCGATGGGACAGCAAAACACATTGACTTTTCTTCGATTTTGTGGCCACCGCACTCTCCTTTGGTCATGGAATCTTTGATGAAACCAATTCAGGAAGTATGGTCAAGGTCAGTTGCAGGTCGATCAATAGCCGGTTTCTGGAATAGGCGTAGAGCTGCAAAAATTTCAGAGTTTGTACCTGCCCCATATGCCCTAATTGTTGCCATGACTCGAGGTTGGTACACAGCAGGGTTAATGGGTCTTCTAGATCGCACTCAAGAGAGCATTCGAATTTCAGATGGTAAGGGAAACATCTCGCAGTTCCCATATCCAATGTTGACGCCAAGTGCACATACTGATGATCACTTGCCGCGAGTTCTGGAATCGTTACCGATTGCCTATTTGGAGGTTGGACTAAACAGCGCCTTAACCCCTTTGCGCCCTTATCGGGTGCTGAGAGATTTGGGTCGGTCTGCTGATGGAGCAATGTTCAATTACGATGTGATTAACGAAGAGCTTCGAGCATTTATTGAAGGCCGTTCAGAGAGTCAAAGTATTCAGAATCCGCTTATTTCAAGTGAAGGGGTTTTTGAACGAGTACGCGAGGCAGAACAGGTACTGCAAAATTATGCTCAAAAACTTGGAAAACTTGTTGATGCGGAAAATTCATTGCGAAGTACGAATCCCTCAAAGCTAAGTGGACCACCGTTGTTTACAGGGTTATGGGAGGTGTCGTCAAAGGTTTTAGAGGATCTCACTCTTCGAATTCGAGAACTTGCACAACAAGACAGCGCGGGACCGAGCCTATGACATCTTCGGCAACTCAGAATATTCTTGTCTTCAACCCACAGGACTCTGTTGCCCCCTCATTTTGCAACTACCTAACGAAACTTGCAGAGACGGGGCTTGTTGACGAGTTTGTGCTCGTTCCGTTATCCGAGGATGAAGACCTTGATGTATCCGGTAATTTGATAGAGGGCACAACCGAAGAGTCGGTGAAAATTCTTGATTTGCTTGCTCGACAAAATGTATTGAACATGGTTCGGATAACTGCTATTTGTTCCGAAGCGCTGGGCCCAAATGAGCAAAGCCTGTTGGGAAAGTTCACTGGGGGCATTGTTGAATCAATTCGGCGACTTGCTGGGTACGGGCAAATATCTGTTGTTGAGGTACGTGTTTTTGCTCCCGACTATGGAGAAATAAATCGGCCGAAAGACTTTTTTCAAATCGGTACCTCCAATGTGATTCTGATCCCTGAAGATCGTCCGAGTGATACAGGAATGCCCCGACCAGGTCGATCCACTGATGCGTGGTTTGGAGCTCATGTGGGTGTCGAGGTTGCCTCCTTGATCGGGCTATGGAAAGGGATGGAGGACCAACCGATTGACCAAATGCCACCAGTGAATACTGGTGTTGATGATGTGTCAATTCGATTTTTCCGGTCCTTGGTGCGAGTCGTCCGCGGACCGGCGCCACCAATGTCAGAGATCCTTCCAGCAGGCGATTTACTGCCAGTGCCTGGTGGATTTTTCCCTGTTCCCGACCCGCAGTGGGCGGGAACAGCAGCCATAAATCTACTATTTCCCCGCGAATTTGAGTTCTACGAGCCAAATAGAAATGACTCCGTCGTTCCCTTACGCGGATGGAAAGCATTTACTGTTTATGCACGCGAGTTTTTTAGTGTTGCGCTGCAAATTCCGAGAACCTTAGCTAGAGGGATTGTTGGCGATATTGAAGATCATGCTGCGGTCACAGCTCAACATCTTTATGGTGAAAATTCTTGGGTGAGCATTACTAGACGACGTTCTGGTAGCGAAACCAACACTACAGAAATTGATATTTCAGCCGCACTGCAATTTTTAGAAGTCTCGGTGGACCGACCCAACCTTGCCGATACCTCACCAGTACTTTGGGATGGATTGATCAAAAATTTAATGTGCCTATTGGACGGCGGTATGGGCGGGGAAGGTATCCGTCGCGAAATAGGGAACGACAAATTCATATTGGTAGATCGAAGTGTTGTCTCTCCCAAACCGATGAGTACAGCCTCTCAAAGTGCCCGTCGTTTGCTAGACGGCGCGTATGAAAAGTTAGTGATAAGTCCATTGCAACAAAGTCAGGCAGGAGTTCTTGAATTTCATCCTGCCAATAATATTGTTGATGAAATAGTCAACACAGAATTGGTGATTGAAGAACCAGAGTTGCAGAAAGAGGGTGTGGGAAAACCCGAAGAAGTCTCGTTGGATGCGAGTGGGGAATTCCTTGAAGAAAACCAAACCGCTTCAACACATTTAGCCGAGGCCACAATTGAACTGGAAATCGAATTAGACACAAAGGTCGACGGTTCTGAACACGAGAACGTGCGAGTTGGCGAGCAATTGTCAAATGAAGCCGATGAAAAAATTGAAGCTGTCTCAGGCATACCGGGGTACATCCTGGGGAAGATGAGTAGGAGTCGAGAAAAATCCACAGATCTATTAACAGGATTAACTCGTAAATTTGCGGATCAAGCTGATCGATCGCACCAGTTTCTGCAAGATCGAATTAATGCTGTTGCCAATTCAAATCAACCGCTGGCATCAAATATGGTAGGCGTCGCTCTAGGAGTCAAGATTGTAAGTCTTATTTCAGGGGCTTTGTTCGTAGCTTCGCTAATCGTGTTGACAAGATTTCACACAGCTATTGATTTCAATTCCTTTACTAGTTTTTCGCGCGCCAGAATTTGGGCGATCTCTACCTTGGCTGTCATATATTCAGCTTCTCTAAATCTGGTTCCGCGAAGGGCCAAATCCGCCCAGACTTACGTTGTGTTAGTCACAACATTATTTGCTGGCTTTATCGGCTACTTTTTGTTGTTTTTTGAACCGCTGTATCGTCTAATTAGGAAGAGTAGTAAGTGGGTAGGCGATGCACCGATTTACGTGCTTTCAATTGGAGCCTTAGTACTTGTACTCCTTGCACTCTTTCGAGGAAGAAAAGAAGAATCTGTAGTTCGACAAGTGGGCCGAAAAATCCTCTGGTCCATAGTTTTCTTATATGTATATTTGGGACTACTGGTAGGCGCAAGTCGACCTGGTTCTCCTATTCAAAGAACCAGCGTTGATTTCCGCCACAAGTTATTGTTGTTCATTGGAATTGTGACGATCGTAGCGTTAGTGACTGCAACGTTAGCCGTGGCGATGATTAGAGTTCGCGAGCGGAATCGTTACGATCGCTGGCTTGGTGACCTGATATGGAACATTCGTTGTGCTGAAGAAGCTTCAAAGGAGTCAAGACTTCACAGTTATCGACTAACTCAATGGCTAGGAACCGCGGTCGCGTTGGAGAGAATCCTTTGGTATCCATTAGGCGAAACAATCGATCAACCAGAAGCTCCGCTTGCAATTTTGACGAAGTCGGGCCTTCACAAGATTCAAGTTGCTGAATTAGAGCTGACCGGTGCGGGATACGCATATTTTGTCGCCAGAATTCGCCGAATTTTTGCTAGTCCGGGTTGGCTGATGGGCCAATATGAGCGAGCAGTACGTGAATTTTCGAAACAATACAGTCGGCGAATTGGTTTAGTTGATGATGAGTCTCAAGCAACTCGTCCTGAAACCTGTTCTTATCCTGAAGAACTAGCGTTAGCGTTGTCTGGAGATTTCTCCTCCCGTCGATGGATGTTCGCTGAAGCATTGATTGAAGCAAAATTCGACAAATCATTACGAACATCGGACACTTTCGAAGATCTTCGCAATCTGTACTCGTCAATTTTCAACGACGCGAAATCGTATTCACTCATTGGTGCTGGGGACCAAGAAGCCGGAGTAGAGAAGTTCCTAAATGAAACCACTCCCAAAGGAATTCAAATGGTTCCTGCCGGAATTTCACGACTGGCACCAACTGCATTGGCTGCGTCAGCTGGTGAAATGAAGTCTCTTCACTGGTTGCCTGATTCAATCAACATCTCAGGCAATTCAACCGTCGAACGGACTGTTGCAGTAGTGGACGAAGGGGCATTACTGGTGGCGGTAAGGTCTGATTTTTCAACTTACCCAACTTTGCTGTCGAGTATCACTGGTCAAGTTCAAGATTCGGTTGAAGAAACAGGGAAATATCTTGAAGGCTTGTAGGAATTAGTAGTGGCCGTAGGAGATGATCGACGACGTTGGAATATGGAGCCGCCACGTCGTCCCGACCCACCAACACGCGAACCAGTTCTAGAGAAAAATCCGCCGCCACCAAAGCGTGTGCTACCTCAAGGCCATTCCAAGGAAACAACACAGTCGCAAAGTTCACCTTCCTTGATTTCAAGTACTTCTTCCAGCCCTATAGGTAATGGAATGCAGCCTCAAAGTTCACCACGACGGCGAAGTTCGAAAAAGTGGCTTATTCCAACGATGATCATTGTTTTAATCAGTGGTTTGGCTCTGATAAAAAACATCAGCAACGATAATTCTTCTGAACAAAAATCAGCCGTTGAATCTCAGCAGGAAGAAACTATAACCACAGCTTTGGAATCGGAGAACTCCCCGTCTAACCCTGGGGAAGTTGTCGAAGCCGAGGGTTCAATAGATTGGAATACGATCGCAACTTCAGTCGTGTATGTTGATGGAACAAATGACCCAGACTGCTTGTGGGCTGGATCGGGAACAATCGTCGGTGATGGTTCATACGTTCTAACCAACGCCCATGTTGCAATCAAGGATGATGGCGTGACCCCTTGCAAGCTTGCAGTTGGAATTATCAGTTCCGTAAACAGTGCACCTGACGTATTTTATTGGGCAACTGCAGTCGAGTTTGACTACGAATTAGACCTAGCAGTCTTGAGAGTTCTTGACAACTATGGCAAAGCTGTCAAAATATCGGAAGCCCAGCCAATAAATTTGATTGTGATCGAACCCCAACTTGGGGATGAGATTACCGTAATTGGATTTCCAGGAATGGGTGGCTCAACCACGACACTCACTAACGGAAATTATGCGGGATTAAGTGATGGTTCTCCACCATTCTTTAAAACATCCGCAATCATTAATCATGGAAATTCAGGTGGCGCAGCATTTGATAAAAACGGAAACTTTATTGGAGTACCCACACAAGCGGTGAGCGACTCTCAAGGGGACATCGCAAATTCTTTAGGTCTAATTCGACCATTGAGATTTGCAATCACAATGCTTGAAAATTCTCAAGGTAGTCAGCCCGTAGACTTCAATCCGGGAATAACTTCTGAGGTAATGCCCGCAGGATATAACGAGCAAACTCTTGACCCAAGATTTGATACATGCAGAGAAGCTAAGTCCAATGGTTATGGTCCTTATTACTCGGGTGCAGATGTTGAGTACGATTGGTATCAAGATCGAGACAGCGATGGAATCGTCTGCGAATGATCGTGATTTCTAATTTGTCTTGGTGTATTGCTTGATCCAAGTAAACATTTCGTCCCAATATGGATTGATTGCTAGATAACAGGCGTAGCACGATACGGCTGTCGAGATGATCATGTGACTTGTTGCTACTAGTCGTGGAGGAAGCCCCCACCAGAAAGCAACGCGCTCCGCATCGCAGCCAGATCCCTGAACACGCTTGATAATTGATAACTGTTGACTTGAGTGACGAACCGACTCAATCGCCAGGTAACCAGCTATTGATGCCACAACTACAGCGAGGTACTTAAGATCAAGTTTTTGAGACGCGTAATAGGCAAGAGCCACAACTGCTGACGTCCAGAAAAATCCCCACAGATTTCGAATGAGAAGAAGAATCGCAATGGCCAGCGTTGCCGTCGCAAAAAAGAACCAGGCGATGGTACGCCCGAGAATGAGTGCTTGAACAGCAGCTAATGACGCAACTGCCGGGGCAGGATAGCCAGCAAGCGACACCAAACTTGCACGTCCACGCCCCCAAGAGATTGGGGGCTGATAAACAGCGAGGCCTGAAGAGCTGGGTGCGATGGTGATATTTTTAGGTCTTCCACCCAAAACACCTGCTGTGAATGCATGGCCCAATTCATGCACAACCGTAGACATATATCGCAAGATCACGTGAAGTGGGGTTGCTCCGACGAGAGCCCCACCGATAAAGGCTAAGGCGAGAAACTGGTCTGTAGGTTGACCATCAGCGGGCAACAATTTGTCAAGTTGTTGACTGAGTTCGAATGGTAGAGGCTGACCAGATACCAGATAAACAACCGGAATCAAGACGACCAATGAAACCAAAAACATAGTTCACAATAGAACATTTAGACTTCTCGACAAGCAGGCAAAGGAACAGTGCTGTTAAGACAGCTGGGCAGCGGCGATGGTAATTATGAGGTCAAGACAGCAGTCGGTTTTCCACTATCAGTATGGACTGACTTTTCGATTACTTAATCGTTTGATAAAAATCAATCAACGAGGAGAAAACGATGTTACGACCAGTGATCATGATCGGATGTGGCGGAGCGGGAGTGAAAACTGTTCGATTGGTACGCGAAGGTGTGCAGCGCCAACTTGACCGAGCCGGTTGGGTTGGACCATTCCCAAATGCGTGGCAATTCATTGGTATTGATAGTCCGAACTATCAAGAAGAGTCGTTGATTACGCCGCTGCCGATAAATGACTTCATCAATATTTGTCCTCCAGGCGTGACTTATGAAAATCTTGAATCGGTAGTTGACGCCCGATTCCCTCAGGGTTCAGCAGGATTTATGGAAATGATGGGCTGGCGCCCCCACCTGAACGACGTCGGAGTCCCCTTAAACACGGCCCTGCCTCAATCCCGAGCTATCGGGAGGATGATGTTTATTGCATCCCAAAACATTGTGCGCGAAAGGGTTAAGAGAGCTTTTGTCGAATGCAATGTCGGCGGCCCAATTCTTTCTGAAGTATCTCAACGATTAGGCGTCATCATTCCAGATGGAACACCGGTGCCGGCTCCTTTAACAATTGTCGTAGGTTCGATGGCCGGTAGAACCGGTTCCGGAATCATGCTTGACATTGTTGACTTGTTGCGCAACACACACCTCAATGGGGCGTTTCCTATGATGATTGCCTACACGGAAGATATCTTTGGCTTCGGCCACAGTTTGTCTAATCATCTGATTGCTAATCAAACCGCATTTGTCTCTGAGTTCCTTTCTGCATATTGGGAAGATGAAGCAACCGACTCGGCACTTATTCCACCCGTGATCCGTACCGACACTCGAGGACCGCACTCCACATTTATGATCGGCCGAAAGACTATGGACGGACTCGATCTCGGAAACTCTCAGAATGTGTTTCGATCAGTCGGGGACACATTGGCTTCAGTCATGACTTCGGCAAGGATGCAGGAGCAGTTCGCCTATTTTGGCACGACTTTCCCGCTTTCAGGTGTGAACAATCGTGGCGCTTACGGCTGGCATGAAACCTTGACGAAGGGAGCTATCTCGTCGTTTGGTTGCGCAACCTTGTCAATTGGTCGAGATCGGTTTCGCGAATACTTGTTGCGTTTGTTGCAACGCTCAATCATGGATCACTTGACCAATGGTTTCAATCGGGCAGCCGTTTCTTATCTTGGTGCGGAGGCTGCAAAGGAATTGCCCCAACGGAGCAAGATCATCGAACTCTCTCGTATCCATCGTGAAGAATTCATGTTCGCCTGTCAGCTATTGGAGAATAATACTCACCGACAGATTTCTGATCCCTTTGTTTCGGACATTCATCTTCGTGAGGAGTATCAAATAGTTGTAGAAGCGGTGGGATCACCGTTCCTTAACGGCGGCCAACAAGATGGCAAGGTCTGGGCATTCCAGATCAACAGTCAAGCTCAGATGATTAAGGAAGCGTGGCAGGTACGCGCTGAAGAGCGGATGTCGTCGTCACTAATGCAGTGGGGATTGGACCTGCTTCAGAAGGTTTTGAAAACGTGTACCGAATTCTCGGCTCGGTTGTCGTTGCCGGTGGTGATGGAACTTGTTGAGTTGGTGCGCGCCGATTTACTCGAATCGGCAACACTCATGAAAGATTTGGCAAATACTGATCGAAAGAACGCTGAACTATGGTTTGGAGAAGCCCAGTCATACTTCGGGAACGGGTTTCGTGGGTATTTTGACCTGAGTAGCGATCGAGTGCAGAACACCATTAGGGATAATGCCAGAGCGATCACTCTGGCATGGTCGGCAAAAGTGCGTGATCAACTGGCAGTCACGCTCGAATCTGTTTCTTACGGAATGTTAAATGCAATCCGAACTGAACTTCAACAATCGTTGGATCGTTTGAGCATTTTGACAACGTCGCAAGACGGCAAAGGGAGTTTATATTGGCCGGAGTATAACGGTGTGATCCCAAACAGTTTTACGCCTAGCCCCGTTGAGTTTTGTCTTGAGGATCACACAGATTGGCCAGAGATGGCGCGGGTGATTCTCGAAGCATCGTTGGGAGAAGAACGCCATTTATTACCAGTGGATCCGATCGAAGCAACTCGAACACGGTTGATTCAAGGCGGTTTTGCAGGAAATCACGGAGACACAGTGCCGCCTCTCATTTCGGCAGAGACAGGTGTGGATGGAATTCTTAGTTGGAGCCCTAACCGACCGGTAGAAGTCAGCATCTTTGATGGATTGATTGATCTCGAGGAGCGAATTGATTCGTGGCTCATGCGACCATCAACTGAGACCGAACAGTATCTCAATGAGGGGCTATCGAGCTATCTCCGGGAGGTTAATCCAAGGACTGGCGTTCGTGTTATGAATCACACTTTTCGTCTAGCGAGATTTCAACAAAAATTAGAAGAGGCATTGAAGCAATCGATGCCGCTCATTGTGATTGATAAAGAAACGCATGCGACGATCCATTCTCAAGAAATTACGACGAGCCTCAACGTTCAGGGATTTCCTTTTGGCGAAGGCCACCCGGCGCGTTCTGTTACTCGGGGGGTTGTGCAAGGCTTCTTGAAGACAACTGATGACATTGAATGGATCTTTTCCGCTGGTGAAGCAGAATCAGTTTTGATTTCAAGTTTCTTAGATAATCCGGTAAGTCCGAGTGTGGTGAGTTCTTTCACACAACCCTTCAGTCAAAGTGTGAGCAAATTTGTCCATGGGGGTCTTTTGAATTCATCATTCTGGTTGTGGCGACGTACTCGATTGTTAAAAGATTTCATTCCGCTTCCTGATGAACTTCGACTTTC
>Ga0209768_10001346_pt1 | contig 15858 bp, 19 predicted proteins | sample LauGreSBDMM110SD_3_FD_187564 | JGI IMG/M metagenome (GOLD analysis project Ga0209768, IMG submission 187564) | Freshwater lake microbial communities from Lake Michigan, USA - Sp13.BD.MM110.SD (SPAdes) (version 2) | ecosystem: Environmental > Aquatic > Freshwater > Lake | place: Lake Michigan... | reverse complement strand
TCAAGTCGAAGGTAACAACAAAATTACGATTGACGCCTTGACCTTGGGTCAACGGGTTGACAGCCTGACCGCCCTCAAAATCCCCCTTGAATTAGCCATTGCTTTACTCAAAGACGACGCGGGTCGCATTGAGCTAGGACTCCCCGTGACGGGCAACATGAACGACCCGCAATTTAGTTTTGATTCCCTCATTTGGAAAGCGCTGGGGAACGCGCTGACCAAAATCGTGAGCGCACCGTTTAGGGCCATTGCCAGCCTATTTGGTAAGGGCTCGGACGCCAACACCTTAGACGCCATTGGTTTTGACCCTGGAAGCGAAATCCTCCTTGCCCCGGAGCAAGAGAAACTGCTTCAAATCGCACGCATGCTGGCCCAAAGACAACAACTGAAAATCTCCATTCCAGAACACTACGACCCTGCGCTTGACAGCCCCGTTTTGATAACCCAGGCACTACGCAAAGAAATTTACAAACGCGCGGGTATTCAATTCAACATCGACGAGCCGCTCGCGCCTTTGAATTTTTCTAGCCGGGCGATCAGAAAAGCAATGCGCGAAATGTACGCCCAACGCTTTGGCGCTGCCGCCTTGCAAGAACGTATCAAAGCGGCTGAAGACAAAAGCTTGTTGCAACGCTTAGGCCAACTGGTTCAAAGCGAGCCGCAGTTTGCCGACCCAGCCGCCTTTTACCAAGGGATGCATTTGCGTCTTCAGGAGACTCAAACTCTAGCTCCTGACGCGCTGAGTCAATTGGGCGTTCAACGCGCTTTGTCTGTGTCTAAAGGATTGAGTAAAGCGGGAGTGTCATTGGATCGCATTGCTTTAACTAACCCAGGGCCAGGTGAAAAAAACGTAACAATGGACGGCCAAGTGCATCTTCAATTGGGGTTGGGCTTGGTGGGGAGGTAAATGGAGTTTCTATCAAACGTATTGACAACAGCTACACAGAAAACTATGATGCGTGTATCTAATATATATACAGCCAAGGAAGAAAACCATGCGTGACGCCGCCATTAATCTACGGGCATTAACCGAGCAGCGAGACTTGATTGATCATGCTGCAACTCTTTTGGGCAAGAACCGTTCGGATTTCATGCTCGAGGCAGCATGCGACAAAGCGCAGGCGGTAGTACTTGACCAGGTGTTCTTCAGCATGAATACCGACAAGTTTCAGCAATTCACGGCAATGCTTGACGCACCGCCGAGCCATAATCCAGGGCTTGGGCGCCTTATGGCCGTGGTGGCTCCTTGGGCCGCAGTCAAGGCATGAGCTTGCAACCGGGATTGTTACTAAGCGCACCTCAACCGCTCGCAGCCTTCCATATTTGGGATGAGTTTGATTGTGGCGAGGCCGTTCTAGACGAGTGGCTTAAGCGCCGCGCAATGCACAACCAAATGAGCGGCGCCAGCCGCACGTTTGCAGTGACGGATCAGGACAGCCATGTATACGGCTACTACGCAATGGCGGCAGGAGCAGTCTCGCACCAAATGGCTACCAGCTCGGTGCGTAGGAATATGCCTGATCCAGTTCCGGTGATGGTGCTAGCTCGCCTAGCGGTTGATCGTCGAGCGCAGGGCATCAAGCTTGGCGCATCCCTACTGCAAGACGCCGTCAACCGGGCTGTAGTGGTTTCTCACAACGCAGGCGTCCGAGCATTGCTGGTGCATGCACTTAACGATCGAGCCAAGGCGTTCTACGAACTCTATGGTTTTCAGTCGTCGCCGCTGCATCCGATGACGCTGATGCTGAGATTGAATACTGCTAAGTGACTTGACGCTGTAAGGATATTTCCTTACAATGCAAAGAATTATCTGCAGGAAGTCCGACATGTCTCAAATTCATGAAGTAGCAACCATCACCTCCAAGGGTCAAATCACCCTGCCCAAGCCGATTCGTCAAGCCTTGGGGCTAGGCACCGGTGGCAAAGTTGCGTTTGATTTCGATGGCACTGCCATCGTTGTCACCCGCGCAGAGGAAGTCGAACATACTGATCCTGCGATTGCCAAGTTCTTGCGCTTAATTGAACTAGACATCACCGCTGGCAAAAATACGACCGAGTTACCAGCATCTTTGGCCAAGAGTCTCAAGAAAGCGCTCAAAACCAAAGTGGATTTGGACGAGGCAATTGAAGGTGATGTGAGCTTGTAATGGGCTCGCCGTGGACATTGCTTTTTCACCAATGCCTGATAGATCAACTTGATCGACTCACGGCAGCTGCCGACCGGGCCAAAGCGAATAACCCCAAAACGGCGCACGAAAACGCCAACGTCAAGCTGCACGCCGCTTTGGCCAAACTGATCCTTGAAACCGTGCCAAGCGACCCCGGCCGCGATGAATTTCGCCAAGGCAACACCATGGGACCTGAGTTTCGTCACTGGAGACGTGCCAAAATTGGTCGGCGTTTTCGCCTATTTTTTCGGTATGACTCGCGCTCTAAAGTGATCGTCTACGCATGGGTCAACGACGAAAACACATTGAGGTCATCGGGCAGCAAAAGTGACCCTTACACGGTCTTTTTCAAAATGCTTGAACGGGGTAATCCACCCGACACGTGGGATCTTTTATTGCATCAATCAAAAAAGATCAAGCTTTAGCAAGCTTGTTAAACCCTCGCTACACGCTCATTCTCAAGGTAAATCCAATCTACAACTTCACCACTGGGCTCGTAGCCTTTAACGAGCTGTTGCAATAGCCCACGAATCACTGGCACGTCATTGGCGCTCATCGCAATACTCAGCGCGTCTAACTTTTCTTCTAAATTTGACCACGGCAGAAATTCCTCATGGGCTTTCATGATGCGTGGGTGTTGCGTGGGCGTTGGGTTGTCGCCAATCAGCAATTCTTCGTAGAGTTTTTCTCCTGGGCGAAGGCCCGTAACGGCTATCTCAATATCGCCTTCTGGATTCACCTGGGTTTTTAGCGTCAAGCCAGACAACTCGACGATTCGACTGGCCAAGTCGTAAATACGAACCGGCTCTCCCATATCTAGCACAAACACATCGCCTCCAGCGCCCATGGCCCCGGCTTGAATGACCAGCTGAGCCGCTTCGGGAATGGTCATAAAGTAACGGGTGATGTCGGTATGCGTGAGGGTGATGGGCCCGCCGTTTTTGATCTGTTCGCGAAACAGGGGAACGACCGAGCCACTGGAACCCAAAACATTGCCAAAACGCACCATAGAGAAACAAGTCTGGCTTTTTGACGCAACGTTCAACTCAGCCAATGCCTGCAACACCATCTCCGCCAAGCGCTTGGTTGCGCCCATGATGTTGGTGGGCCGCACGGCTTTGTCGGTGCTAATCAATACGAAATTTTGGACGCCATTTCGGACCGCAGCCTCGGCGCAGACCCGGGTACCCCATACGTTATTGCGCACGCCCTCACTCGGGTTGTGCTCCACCAAGGGCACATGCTTGTAGGCCGCAGCGTGGTAAATCGTGTTGGGCTTCCACGTGTCCATGATCTCATTCATACGCACTTCGTCACAAACTGAAGCTAACAAGGGAACGACTTCGATATCCTCACTCAAGTCATTTGCTGCGCTTTCTAAGCTGGTCTGGATTTCTTGATGAATTTGGTAAAGCGCAAACTCGCTCATTTCCACCAAGAGCAGCCGCTTGGGGCTGGTTTTAAGAATCTGGCGACAAAGCTCACTACCAATACTGCCACCGGCTCCGGTCACCAGCACCGTTTTGCCTTGTATGTTTCGGTTCAGTAGCAAACCATTGGGCTTAACCGGTTCGCGCCCCAGCAGGTCATCAATATCTAGCTCGCGCACATCGCTCAAAGTTACTTTACCGGTTGCGATGTCCCCTAAGCCTGGCAGAGTGCGCACTGCCAACTTGTAAGGCAACAGAGCTGCCAAGATATCGTTACGCCGCTGACGCGAAACTGAAGGCAGGGCCAACAACACATCGGTCACAGGAAGATCAACCAAAATTTCAGTTAAATCAGCCGGGTTATGGATAGGCAAGCCATTGAGCACATGGCCATGCAGGCGGTCATCGTCGTCTAAAAACCCCACCACCCGAATCTCGTGGCTGTTAACCATCGCCGATGCCAACTGCCTGCCCGCACTGCCCGCGCCATAAATCAGCACCTGTGGCAAAGACGCCTTTTTGATCTGGTTTTGGTACAAACCGCCCAACCACACGCGAGCCACAGCGCGCGATGCCCCCACCAACACTAGCATCAACAAGGGCTGAATCAAACCTACCGTTCGAGGTACTCCTTGAACACCATAAAAGGTAAACACACCCGCAAACAACACCCCATATAGAAGCATGGCGCGCACCATTGCCACCATAGCGGACCAGCCGCTGTAACGAAAAATCGCCCGGTACAAACCCGACGTTACAAAAATCGGGATAGCAAAGACGACCGACACAGAAGCGACTAACCAGACAGGCGAAAAAAAACTGCCAGAAAGGGGCAAAAACTCACCCAAGCGCAGATAAAAAGACAGCCAGACGCTTAATATGCAGAGGGTAATGTCTGCTAACACCACGATGGCGCGTTTCACAGCCCGCGGCAGCGCCAAGACAGGCGCAGCCGAGTGACTCAATAGTCGGATCATGGGTTCACCCTTAAAGTCAAATGGGAATGAGACCAGAGTTCTTCAAACTTATTTTTCACGCGACTTCTCATATTTACTTCCTAATTTATCGGCTATAAATTCCGTAATTTACGTTTAATGATTCCGAAATTTACGATATCAAATACGCATGAATAGCCTTATCCTCTATTCCCGCCGGATTGCGCCTCGGATTACCGATGCCTTGCAAGAAAATGCCTTGCCAATTCCATGCTGTCATGCAGCAAACTCAGAACATCCAAAACATCCTAGCCAGAAACACGAAACACCACAAAATGGCGATCTTTGCGACCGTGTTGGGGGACATCCACTTGCTGAGCCAGTCGAACATGCCAAGACCGGCTCATGCCCCTGCGATCGCTCTAGCCGCAATAGATTTCAGGTGAGATCCTAGCGACTTCCTGGAGTCAAAAAGTCTTGACTACTGAATACGACCCCTTACAACCCGAATTTAAGATTATCTCCTATCAGGTCAATTTGTAGTTAGATGCGCTACACGTTACAATAAACCGATATGATAAAGACTTTCCGGCACAAAGGATTGGAACGCTTTTTCCGTGAAGGCACCAAGGCAGGCATACAGGCTGCGCATGCGGACCGACTGCGGCTGCAACTGTTTGCGCTGGATCAGGCCGTAAGGCCTAAAGACCTGTCAGCGCCAGCATGGAAACTGCACCCACTAAAGGGTGACATGAAGGACCATTGGGCCGTGACCGTCAACGGGAACTGGCGGATGGTCTTTGCTTTTGACGGCACGGATGCCGTATTGGTTGATTACCTTGACTACCACTGAGGATTTGAAATGACTCGAATGCACAACCCGCCGCACCCAGGCGAAGTCCTGCGGGAATATTTGGGTGAAACCACCGTCACCGCCGCCGCCGTTAAGTTAGGGATCAATCGCGTGACGCTCAATCGAATCGTGACAGGCGTGTCCGGCATATCGGCTGATATGGCTTACCGCCTAGGTGCTGCATTTGGCACCAGCCCGGAAATGTGGGCGGGCATGCAGTTGCAGTATGACTTGTACCAGGCAGGAAAACTCAAGCGACCGAAGATTGAACGGCTGGCGGCGTAGTCCTTCGCGGAGCACCTTGCTGGCATTTGGCTACGGAATGCGATCACTTGCCTCGCTGCGGGTATGCGGCGTGTATATTAGGCGCCAGCATCAATGCGACACCCCATCCCGGTTCAACACCTTAACGAATGTCAGCCACAAAATACGAATGTCAAACCTCAGGGACTGGCGCTGCAGGTAGGCCACGTCCAGCTTGACCTTCTCGGGAATCGGCAACTCGTCGCGGCCATTGACTTGCGCCCAACCAGTCAGACCCGGCACCAAGGTGTGGAGTTGCCCCTCTTCTACAGACACCGGCGACACCCAACTCAACAAACTGCGCGCCTTAGAAATATCGACCTGCAAATTACCGCACAAGCGCTGCACCGCGTCACCATACCATGCCATGCCATGCCATGCCATGCCATTCAAAAACAATAGCTACTAACGCAGTGTTGACGGGGGCCACAGCACTAAAAGCTATAAATTAATTGGAATCTGACCCAAGTTACCCTGCGGCGCCCTGTTCTATTCTGCAATATACTGTACAGTCTGTACTTTTCAGGAGCCAACCATGCCACCCACCGCCAACTATGGGCTAGAGCAAGCTCGTATTCAATTGCCGAACATCGTTGCGAATGCCCATGCTGGTATTCGAAGCATCATTACCAAGCACGGGAAACCTTATGCAGCCATCGTGCCTCTTCAAGACATTAAACAGTCATCCACTGATGCTGATTTGACTTCTGGAATATTGGCCTTACGTGGCACCGGCCGAGGGCTTTGGGGTGCCCATGTTGGTCAGACAGTATCTGACTTGCGTGACGAATGGGGTGACGCTTAAATGAAAGTCAAAGCGCCACGCCAATGGGCCAACCTGCCACAAGGCGCCACAGTAGTGGTTGATACGGCACCCTTTATCTATGTGCTGGAATCGCACCCCCAATTTTCCGATCAATTCCTGGGCTTGTTTGAAGCGGCGGCCAAGCGTGATTTGGTCGTAGCCCTTTCGACCATCACGCTGGCTGAAGTTTTGACAGGCCCGCTCAAAGCCGGGCAAACAGCGCTGGCCAAGCGTTATGAGAAAAGTTTGTCCTATTACACCGTAATTCCAGTCTCGACACCGATTGCGGTATTGGCAGCGCAATTACGTGCCCAATATCGCCTGAAGCTGCCAGACGCGATTCAATTGGCAACCGCCCTGGACATCGGTGCTGCTGCTTTTGTAACGCATGAACGTGACTTTTCCCAATTCACCGGGCTAGAGATTTTGACGGGTGACAAAGGCGATACTGCATACAAGCCGCACCCGGAAAAGGGCAGAAAAGGGTAGCGTCCCCTTTTTAGTGTGACACCCCATCCCGCCTCAGCACCTTAACGAAAGTCAGCCACAAGATCCGAATGTCAAACCACAGGGATTGGCGCTGCAGATAGACCACATCCAGCTTGACCTTTTCAGGAATCGGCAACTCGCTTAACGGTCTCCCGTGCCCATCGCCCGCCTCTACCCCTCTTCCGCAGACACCAAAGGCACCCGACCCATCAGGGTGCACGCTTTTAACATTTCCGAGTTCCAGTACAACCCGAAGCTCGAACTTTACGCCTTAACCAAAACGCAAGCCGGTGGCAGCGAATCATCCAGAAAGCAAGCCTGTTCAAAGGCTTAACGAGCAGCTACTGCACGGCGACGCTCAATTTCCTGTGGATATGACTTGAGCTTATAGTCAAGCACCGCTGCCTGCATATTATCAAGACGGGAGTTATAGCCCCATGCCACGACGCGCCCATCGGCATTGCGGCCATGGTCTTTAAGTAGCGCAATGCGGCTCGCTACGTCATCATCATTGGTGACAATTGCACCGCCATCACCGAAACATCCCAACAATTTAGCTGGGTAAAAGCTGATGGTTCCGAACTTGCCGAAAGTACCCGCGCACTGCCCATTGAACTTCGACCCCAAGCCTTGCGCCGCATCTTCAACAATCATGATGCCGTGCTTCTCAGCCACTGCCCGCAAAGCGTCCATGTCACAAGTGCGGCCGTTGATCTGCACGGGCATGATGGCTTTGGTTTTGGACGTAATGCGTTTTGCAACATCTCCCGCATCCAGCATATGGTCAGCGCCGCACTCCGCTAACACAGGCGTTGCGCCGACCAAATACACTGAAGCTGCCGTAGCGATATAAGTATGCGAAGGAACAATCACCTCATCGCCAGCACCAATGCCTACTGCTTTGAGACCAATGATGATGGCGTCCGTCCCATTGGCTACTCCAAAGGCATGTTTAACTCCCATGAATTTGGCTAGGTTCGCATCAAAATCACGACATTCCTGCTGCTGAATATATGCACCACGACGGCAAACGCCCATCATAATCTCGGTCAGTGCTGCTTCGTCGCGTTTGAACAAGTCGGCATAAGGGAAAAACGGAATTGAAATCATAGAAGCTCCTAAGAAAAATTAAACATAACTCGCTGCTCGTGCGAATCCCTGAGCAACAAGCACAAACTTAAAGGCTAAGCGCTTTACGCCAATCAATTGGTCAACCCGGTCAGATGCGGCTTGCGCGATACCATCTCCCAACAAACGCGCAAGGACCGGCATTGCAAAGCCAAATGCACCGAAATAATACGCGTTTACATTTGAAAATCCGTCGCCAAGGGTATTGATACGCGCAAGGTCCGGCATCCGCTTTAACGTGCTCTTAGACCGATTGCCACGCAGATAATGAAGCCAGCGGTTGATGCGATAAACTGGATTATGGTTAAGCGAATCAACACAAATCAGTGTGCCCCCTGAGCGCAACACACGCCTGATTTCTGAGTTGACCCGCCCCGGCTCCCCATAGCTTAGGCTGCCCGCGCATGACACTAAGTCGAAAGAAGCATCTTCAAACGGCAGAGACTCCATATCCGGAACTTGCGTATTCACATGCCAGCCCGCTTTCACAATACGCTGTTTCAACAGCTTCAACGCGTTGGGTGAAATATCAGTAGCAGTAACCACCGCGCCTGTTTGCACTAAAGCCCATGTGTGCAAACCCGACCCAGCACCCAACTCCAGCACTTGATCTTGAGAACCGGTTAACGCGCGCTAACTCGGCCACTACATCGACGCTGGCATTCGGAATGTCCGTCTGCAGATCTACTCGGCTGGCGAGCAGGCGGATTTTTTTGTCCCTGCGTGCGGCGAAATGGCGCTTAGCTGTGTCGATGGCTTGACGGTTGATATCGATCCCGATGAGTCGTGTGCCGGGCAGGCGCTCGCGCAGATTGACCAGATTGGCGCCGGAGGCGCAACCGACTTCGAGCACACTGTCCAAAGGGGAAAATAAAGAAACGGCCTCCACGATCTGGTTTCGGTGAGGGTGGCTGATAGTCCCCAGATAGCCCTGCGCCCAGCCATGGCGGTACAGGTGTCGACTGCGCCAGATCCATTCCTGCAGCCGAGTGCCGAGGATGCCGCGCTCCAGCCACTCTTGCAGGCGGCGCCCCAGCGCCTTGACTCTACGCAGACTCACTTTGACACCAGCGTCTTCTGGTACAAAGCTTCCATCTTCTCCATCTCGGTATGATAGTTATTCCTCGCCTTGATGGTGGTGCGCCCCGCCTGCCCGAAGCGCCGCCGCAGTTCGGCGTCCCCAAGGAGGCGATTGAGGCGGTTGGCCAGCGCATCGGGTTGGCTGACCGGTACAAGGTAGCCGTTTTCACCATCGTTTATCCAGCAAGCGTTCTCACCCGAATCGCTGACCACCACGGGCAGGCCGCAAGCCATCGCCTCAGCCGTACTGGCGGCGATGCCGGCATCGGACAGGGAGGTGGAGACGTAGACTTCCATGCTGCAGAGGGTGTCGGGCAGTTGGTCGTTAGGCACGAAGCCAACGAAACGCACGGCGTGGTCGATGCCGAGCTGGCTGGCCAAAGCCTTCAATTCGACCTCCAGGGTGCCGCGTCCGACCAGCATGAAGCGCGTGTTTGGATGATGATCCAGAACCTTGGGCACGGCCTTGAGCAGGGTGGGTATGTCATAGACCGGTTCGAAGTTGCGCAGAGAAATGACGGCCGGGGCGTCGCCCAAGTCGTTTGCTGAGCGGATGGCAGGGCTGGGGGGACGGGGCGTGAAGCGCTCGGAGTCGATGCCGAAGTTGATGATGTGGATGCGCTCAGCGGGGACGCCGAAATGCATGACCTCGTCGCGCATGTGCAAGGCATCGCAGGTGACCAAGGCGGCCCGGCGTAGGATGCGGGCGATGAATGGGCGCTTGATTGTTGACTCCTTGCCGTAGATTACGTCTGACCCCCAGGGGGTTGCGACGATGGGATCGAAACCGGTGAGAAGTCCCACTATGCCGTAGGTGCCAACGGAATGGACATGAAGGATGTCCGGCTGGGCATGGGCGATAATCTTTCGTATCTTGGCGGCTGCACGCAGTAACCCGAAAAGTCCAGACGCCTCTTCTACCTCAAAATAACGCACACCCGGCAAGGGTTCGAAAATGCTGGGAGCCAGCGATATCCATATGACTTCATGGCCGGCCTTAGCGAAATATTTTATCCAGCGATAGCTGTGGATGGAATTCGCTGCCGCAATAAAAAAAAGTTTCATGGAGTTTTTAACAAAATAAATAGTGATGTTTTTCGGTCGAGGAAATCGAGTGCCACATAAAGCAAGGCAGCGATGAATAACACGGCGAGCAGCCCGAAAGAATGACCGACCCCCAGCCAGGACGCGGCCAGCCAGATAAAGGCGACCATGATACCTGTACGAAGCACGATTCTTAAGCTACCCGCCCAGGGAAAATGCCAGTCCAAAATGCGACTCGCCATATGTAGAGTAACCGCTGCTAGGAGTGCGTTAGATGCGAACCCCGAAAGGGCCGCGCCTGTCATGCCCAGGTCTGGCACGAGCAGGGCATTTAGCAGAACGTTAATGCCGACCGTCAACCCAATCAGGCCCAGGCCGCACGCACTACCTTTTTCAAGCAGCACCACGTAAAATGCGATCTGGTACAGGCCGAACAGTCCGATATTGCATGCCAGCAACAATCCAACCATCGCGGGGGCCTTGTATTCCGTAGTGGTCAGCATAGCCAGGATGTCTTGACCGGAAACAGCCATTCCGGCGATAAATGGACAGAGAAAGAAGAGATAAACCAGCATAGCCCGGCCGAACAATACCGCCGCTTCATTGCGGCGACCTTGGGCCCAGTGTTCAGACAGAGCGGTAAACAGGGTGAAGCCGAGAACACTATAGAAAAATGCAACCACTGCTGCCAGCGAGTAGGTGGCGGCATAGACTGCAACCACACCAAGACCGTGCAAATGACTTAGAAAGAAGCGGTCAGTGAAACTGTTTAGTCCGGTCATGACCGCCAAGGCTACCAAGGGCAGGGAAAACGACATGACCACGCCCCAGTGAGCGCGACCGGTCGCGAGGCCGCTACCTAGGATGCGCGTGACTGGGATATCCTTGGCATACGCCAGAGCAACGAACAGCAACTGGACGAGCACGAAGGCTAGAAAAGCCTTATAAAAGCCCCCATTCATGCCGTATAGCACCAGTAAGAGGGCCCCGATGCGCCAGAACCCCTTTAGGAAGATATACAGGGCAATGAGGCGGATGCGGCCAGTGGCGCGAAGGATACTAACGAGGAATTCGAACAGTACCTCGGAGACCAACAACCCGACCAGTAGCGGGACATACACCAAATGCTCGACCTGGCCAAAGACCAGATTGGCGATGTGGCCCGATAGTGCGACAACTATTGCCGAGACGACAAATAACGAGGCAAAGATTGCGGAGAGCATCGCCAGCAGGACAGAGTCAAGCACCCGCAGGCTGGTTTCCCAAAGAGGGAAGAATTTCACAAGGGCCGTATGGTAACCCATCAATACAATGGGCGTCAGCACCCCAGTCACAACGATCGACTGTGCCCAAATGCCATATTCGGTCGGACTGATGGTCTTGACCAGCACGGGCAGAAGAGCAAAACTGAGTATTCTTTCCGCAAGCAAAGCGAGGCCGTAAATGCTCGTAGATTTTATAAGGCCTTTACTCAAAAGCACCTCGACCAATTCCCAAAGAAAAAGCTTTATGAAACAATGAGAGAAATCTACTATCCATGGCTTTGCACTTTATTACCTTATTTAATGTGGACGGACAAATTAAATTTATGCACCAACTCTCGAAGCACAAAGGGCAAGACACCAGATGGAATAATGATCAGCCAAAATAAAATTGCGTCAAAAGGGTTAACTACCATGATCGAGGCCAATACCAATGCGAGAACGAGAATAGCGCTCAGCTTGACAGGCATTGTTGTTCGAGTGCGTATGACACGCACAAATGTTACAAATGCATTCAACAATATCAATACTGAAAATATCATACCCCCATCAATGATCATTGCAGAGAAACCAGGTGGCCTTACTAATCCGTCACTAGATTGCGGGTAGTATTTTGCCATTTCCACTTGATGAGCCAAAATCCCTACACCAAATACAAACTTCGATGGATTATCCTCAGCCCAATTCAACGCGGCATTCAACGAATCCCTTCGATCAGTATCGCGATCATCAACGTTGTTTACCGCCAAGTCTAAAAAAGTAGATTCGACAGATCGAAAAATATTTTCATCCGAATCACCTAATAATTGCACCGTAAATGTGACTAGTAAGGAAGTAGCAATAAATAAGATACTTGTAGCGATAGCTTTTTTGAGATTCATTTTTCCACTATACTTCCTTTGGAAACTATAAAAAATGGCCGGTACAAAAGCAACAATCAATATAATTTGAAGTCGAGAATCCGCAAGAATAGCAGTAGATAAATAAATAAAGAAAACTAATAAAGAATTAATAACATTTCGAGCAAAGAGAATACAAAGCCAGGCTGAAAATAAACTAAAAATCGCCGCATAAGCAGTACCAACCCACAAACTATCCTGCCAAAAAGCAACTGGCAAATTAAAAATATGACCGATAAAAACAATAACAAAGTAGGATATCAAGAAAGCTTTGGCTCCAACGATCATTGAATCAATGTTGATGGTTTTACGAGGACTGTAAAATAATAAAAATATAACTATAAAAAAATATCTTAAAGCATTGGCATTTTGGGTATTTAGGAATCCAATAAAAGTAATAAATAGAAAATAAACTAATAATGCTTTTTCGATCCAATGTTGATTATTTAAAAAAAGCTTGCCCGCAAGCAGTCTGCTAAAAATCGAATAAATGGCGACAATTTCATCTAATACCGCGATGCCGACGAACTTCGGACCACATCCATACACAAGCCCGAAGGATAGTACCTTGCTACGGTCAGGAAGTTTCACGGGTACATAACCTCTGAAGGATTATCTAATGCACTGATTGCTTTAGATCTAACTTTAAAGCGAACCATCAGCGGTCCAATGAACATGGAAAGCCCAATGGGTACGAGAATAGCGTTTACCAACTCAAAGCGATGAGGATTTCTTGTTGCAATGCAATCTGTATTTCCAAGGTTCTGTGGATCAACCAAAGGGAAAGCAAGCAATATCCTGTTCATAGTTTAAGGTTGACTTTGGCGGTTGAAGCCGTCGTTACCAGCAGAATTTGGTCACGGCATAAGGAGACGGTAGTTTGCTGATCTGCTCTACTCAGATATTGGTGCATCGGCAAGCTGATTACCTGCTCGGCGGCTTCATCGCCTCTTGGCAGTTGCACGGTAGCGTCTGCTACAGCCGGCTGCTTGTTCAACGGAATCGGGTAATGCACTGCCGTGGGAATACCCGCTTGCTTCATTTTTTGCTGCACCGTATCCCGGTTTTGCACGCGAATGGTGTACTGTGCCCATGAGCTGATGTTGTGCGGCTCGATGTAAGGGATATGGATTGCTGTGTCGCCGCTGGCTCCTCGTAATGACGTAAAGAGCTGGGAATAGCGTTCTGCCACTTGCTGGCGCAAAACCAATTCTTCGTCTAGCACAGCCAGTTTAGGCAACAAGATGGCAGCTTGAAGGGTGTCCAGCCGGCTGTTCACGCCCACACGGATGTGGTGGTAGCGCCGGTCTTGTCCGTGACGAGCGATCTGGCGCATGACCTTGGCCAATTCATCGTCGTTGGTAAAGATTGCACCACCATCGCCATAACAACCCAGCGGCTTGCTGGGGAAAAAACTGGCGCAAGCGATGGTTGAAAGGTTGCAGCTTTTACGGCCTTTATAGGTGGCGCCAAAACTTTGCGCTGCATCTTCAATTACCGGTAGGCCATGTTTGGCGGCAATTGCGTTGATGTCGTCCATTTCTGCGCACTGACCGTACAAACTCACCGGGATGATGGCTTTGGTACGCGGAGTTATAGCAGCTTCAAGCAACTGGGGGTCCAGGTTGTAGGTTCGGGGGTCAATGTCCACATACACCGGCTTGGCACCAAGCAGGGCCACGGTCTCAGCCGTGGCGATATAGGTAAACCCGGGGGTGATGACTTCGTCGCCAATGCCTATGCCCAGTGCCATTTGGGCGATCTGCAGCGCGTCGGTGCCGTTGGCCACAGTGATGCAGTGTTTGGAGCCGGTATAGGCGGCCAGCTTTTCTTCCAGCTCCGCCACTTCGGGGCCAAGAATGTATTGACCGTGATCCAGCACTCGCTGAATTCCGGCATCAATGTCGGCCTTAAGGCGCTGGTATTGGGATTTTAGGTCGATGAATTCCATGGTATTCACTTGGCTTGTTTGGCGAGTGTTGAACCGTTCAGAATGTAACGGTCACCTGTATGCTGGCATGCGGATTCTGCGTGGCCATCCATTGGCAAGTCAAGTTGTTCTCCAAACTCGCTCATCCAGCCAATTTGTCGAGCGGGTACGCCCACCATCAGGGCGTAAGGTTTGACGTCTTTGTTGATGACCGCGCCTGCACCCACAAAGGCATATTCGCCCACCGTTGCACCGCAGATGATGGTGCAGTTGGCGCCCAGCGTAGCCCCTTTTTTAATCAGTGTGTCACGGTACTCGTTTTTACGTTCGATGAGAGATCGAGGGTTGTAGACGTTGGTGAAAACCATACTGGGGCCGCAGAATACGCCCTCTTCCAAGGTGACGTTGTCGTACACCGACACGTTGTTCTGGATCTTGCAGTTGTCACCGATGTTGACTTTGTTTCCCACAAAGACGTTTTGGCCGAGCGAAACACCTTTGCCGATGCGTGCGCCACCACAAACGTGCACAAAGTGCCAGACCCGAGAGTCTTCTCCAATTTGTGCGCCTTCGTCGACGATGGCGCTGGAGTGCACGTTGTAGTTCATGACAATTGGCTCACAAATGGGTGGACTTCGTTGGCGTCGCCGTTGACAACTTGCGCTGTGCGTATGACGTTGACGGTTTCGATGCAGTGGCGGGCGTCGGCCAGGCCGTAGCCCCGACCCGCGAGGATTTCACTGTAACTGGTGGTGTGCAAATCCGTAAATCCTTCGCTGAATTCGAGCTGTTCGCCACTAATATCTATGTTGCGATATGTCGTTTTTTTACCTTGCACTTCGGCGGGCAGGTCGTTGGCGTCAATGGACAGAAACCAGCGCACGCGGGCGCGTTCGTATTCCAGATAGCCCGCGGCTTTCTGGGTGCCGGTGTGGTGAACCACGTTGCGCTGGAGCTTACCAAAGATGAAGTGCAGCATGTCGTAGAAGTGCACGCCAATGTTGGTGGCAACGCCAAAGGATTTGCGGTTGTCGCCTTTCCAGCTTTCCATGTACCACTTGCCACGGCTGGTGATGTAGGTCAGCTCAACATCAAACTTGGTGTCTTTGGGGGCGGCGGCGACTTTGTCGCGCAGCTTGAGGATGGCGTCATGGTGGCGCAGTTGGAGGATGTTGAAAACACGTTTACCTGTTTCTTTTTCCACAAGCTCTAGCTCATCAAGCAGTTCAGGGGTCGGCACCAGAGGTTTTTCACAAATCACATCGCAGCCCAGGCGCAAACCAGCGGCAATGTGCGGGTGATGCAAATAATTGGGGGAACAAATGGCAACATAGTCCAGCTTTGTAGAGGTGTCCCGCCTGGCTTGCTGGGCAAATTCCTGAAATCGTTCGAATTCGGTGAAGAACTCGCTTTGGGGCGAGATGCTGTCGATAATGCCAACGGAGTCATTGATGTCATAAGCTACGGACAGGTTGTGGCCCAGGTCCTTGATGGCGCGCATGTGGCGGGGTGCGATGTAGCCAGATGCGCCG
>Ga0209768_10001343_pt1 | contig 15866 bp, 16 predicted proteins | sample LauGreSBDMM110SD_3_FD_187564 | JGI IMG/M metagenome (GOLD analysis project Ga0209768, IMG submission 187564) | Freshwater lake microbial communities from Lake Michigan, USA - Sp13.BD.MM110.SD (SPAdes) (version 2) | ecosystem: Environmental > Aquatic > Freshwater > Lake | place: Lake Michigan... | reverse complement strand
AGTTTGAAATTATATTTTGTTGGAAAGTATATATAATATTTGTTTCTGTATCTATAGGTTATAACATCATTTTTATGTGTATATACAGGAACTTTGGCAATATTACGACTTGACTGTCCAGAGAATGTTTAAGAAAAAAGCTTTCTTATCATATATATATACTTATTATTACTTTAAAGATGGACTTACAGAGTGTTTTTAAGAAAATTATTATACAGAAAGTTAAAACTTTCGACATATCCCCTCAAATTAAAATGAGTGTCGCCGTCAAATAAACTATTGTCATTTTGTAATAAAACGCTTGGATCATAGAGAAAACAGTTTTTATTTTCATCACAGAAGTTTTTAAGTGTTCTATATATGAGTTCTCTATTTTCAATAGTTCTGGTTTTATCATTATATATAATATTTGGTCTAAAGTGACTTTGAAAAACTATTTTCTTTTCTGGGAACAAGGATTTAAGAACATATAAGTCATCTATTATTTCTTTTTCATCTTGTATAGTTACTTCGTACTCACTTACATCATTATCAGGTCTCTGTTCGGATTGACAGTATGCTCCTTTATACTTATATGTTTTTATAGAACATATCTCAAATATATATATATCACAAATATCGATTTCATTTTTTAAATTTTTTAGCTTTAAGGGTATAGAACTCAACGGTTCAAAATATCTAATATTTTTCCATTTTTCTTCATTATAAGCAGTAAAAAAATTTACCAAATTTTCATCTTCTAAATGAATGTCACCTTTGATAAATTTAATGAATTGAATATGAGATTTTGTGTCATGAAATTTACCGAAAAAATTTGTACCTAGAAAATTAGGCTCTTTAAGAGAGTGTATAACTTCAACTTCTTCTGAGTCTATCATAGCAGATAGTAGTCTACAAGAACCAGAACAGAATATTTTCATAGTAGTAGTCTTTGATTTAAATTAAGTTTGAAATTATATTTTGTTGGAAAGTATATATAATATTTGTTTCTGTATCTATAGGTTATAACATCATTTTTATGTGTATATACAGGAACTTTGGCAATATTACGACTTGACTGTCCAGAGAATGAAAGAAAATTACTATCCGGGTGATTAAAGACATGTTTATTTGACTTACGCATAGGACAACTATGACCATCTTTAGATTTCAAGTCAGGCTTTGGTATATTCTTCTTGTTCTTCCAGAAGACTTATTTTTTTTAGATTCCCGGGATCGTTTGAGAGTTTCTTTCATATGTTTCAGAGTTTTATTTTTTTAACATTTTTATTGCGTAGAAGCTGAACTAAATCACTATTCAAGTTGTAACTTTTCATTTTTTTATAGTAGAATGGTTGATAGTTTTTTTTGGAAATGAACGATTACTTATAATACTTATACTTCCGATTATTTTCACTCGACATATTTTTACACTGAACTCACTTCTGAAACAGGTTTTCTCTTCTTGGTGTTATAAGTTCAAAGGAACATAAAGACAAGTGCTTCCAATGTAGACCAGAAACAAAGTAAAATACACATTTCTTCAAATTCCAATCAATCTATAAACAAATGTCTGAATTGAAAGTAGATTTTCTTACTGTTGATCTTCCGATTCCTGGACAACAATATACATGTCTGTCATTCATATCTCCCGAAAAAGTTTTAAAATCAAAAACAGAGTTTTTCATTGAAGAATTTTGGAAAGCACTTCAAGAACAGAAGTTGTGGGAAAAAGACACTGTTGATATTTCGGAAGAGTATAAGACATTTATAGCCAATAGTGAAAATGATTTGGAAAATACCTTCGTTGAAAAATTTGACAATGCAACCTCGATTCGAGGTTTGAAAGTAAGAGGTGTTTACGACAACTATAAAGAAGCTGAAATTCGATCAAAGCAGTTACAACAGACAGATCCTAATCATAATGTTTTCATTGGCCAAGTTGGTTACTGGTTACCATGGGATCCGGCTCCTGATCGAATCACTGATCAACATTATCAAGAGGAGCAACTCAATGAGTTAATGAAAGGTTATAATGATAATGTTGAAAAGAGAGATCTGTTCTATCGTCAACAGAAAGAAGAAAGAATACATCAGATGAAAGAAGAGACTGAAGTACGTAAAAAAGCAGGTGCAAACGGAGAAGAAGAACGAAATAGTAACGATAGACTTTTTGAAAGTGAAAATATATCAACTAGTTCTTCCACTTGAATAAAAAAAAGAAAAAAGAAAATCTCCATCTAGAAAGTAAGTAGTTTTCAAAAAAAAACCCATTTTGCTGTTTTTTTAAAGAAAAAAAAGAAATGATTCCTACAATAAGTACTGCACCAAAAACACAAGTAGAAACGACGTCTTCACAACCATCTTTTAATTACCTTTCTCATGTTGTTAAACCTGCCGATGTAAAATCTTCTGAGAACATTTTTTCGGTTGTTTTCAATGTTAGAGATGCACTAGACTATGGCAAGGCTTCACTTATAAATGGATATGACTGTAGGGGTAAAAATCTTATTCTCGGTGATCGATACTTCATGAAAAGTGGAAAATGTAACTCTGATGCATCTATAAATGAATGTAAAGGGAAAGATAGATATATTTACATTGATAATGTCCCAATGAATTTTTCACCATGTGTTAATACTTCACAGCCAATTAGCCAACGTTGTCAAACCAATCAAAATTCTGGACTAATACCAGGCGTAATTCAAGATACGATGCAAATTAACCCTTTTGAACTCATCAGTTCGATTTCGGGTTCAGGTTCTGTTATTAATGACAAATGTGTACTTCGTAGTGAGAAAGTGGGTTGGCAAAGTGGAAAAGAACAAAATTATATATATGAAACCAGATGTGCAGCCGAACGTCAACCTCTTGTATGTGGATTAAAAATCACTGAAAATTTTAATGTTAATGACACAGTTGAGAACGACCAACCTTTTAATTATCAAAGTACTCTAAATCCTGACCTACTTATAAATAAACAGAGTATTCTACTATTACTTGGTACTATGATCACACTAATTATTTTGATTTATATTTTTCACACACATATATCTGCCACTATCTTCTATTTCTACCAATGGTAAAGTGTACTGTATAATTGAGAAACTATTGTTATATATGCATCGGTTTATGATGTAACCAAAATCACCAGTTATTTGTATGATCAATGGATGATCCTACAATTTGTTTTGATGCCTGTGATATCAAAATACCACGTGGAGTGATAGATGACGTCTGGTGATGATGACGATAAATCACTACATCTTTTGACATTTTAGAAACCCAAGAGTCAAGAGGCATATCAATTGGCGACTTATCACATAATTTTTTCGCTCCTCTCGTATTAATGACATATGCATTCATAAATACGAAGTCTTTAACTCTTGAAACATCTCCATTCACCTGTTTTCCATTATCTCCTTTGTGTAACCAAAATGAAATTAAGACAATATCCCAATCACAAGGCATAGATTTCATAATATTATGAAATTTCTCCTCGAAGTAAGGATCAATATCAGAACTATCGTCCTCAAGAATAATCGCCTTTTCAATATCTTCATCTACCATTTTTTTCCATATATAGTAATGACTCAGAGATACACCGATTTCACCAGGTGTCATTTTTATGTAGTTTGTTTTACCATTTTTCCACATTCCAAAATCCCATGATGTGGTAATGATATTTTTGGAGACTTCTTTGCTACAGTCATATATATGTCCATTAATCGCATCGTAACGTTCCATTGTATTTGCAAAGACAGTACCTTTCATCAATGCCCATCGTTTCTTGCCAGTTTCTGTCTTCTTCAAGTTGATAACAAACGTCCGATATTCTTTAAAAGAACTTGAATTAATGGGCAAGAAAGATGGTTGATAAAGTGCTTGAGCATACAATTCACCAGCTACAACACCTTGAAAGTTTTCCCGAATAAGGTAGAAATTCACTATAAAGTAAATTATGATAGTAATAGCAACTGTCAGAATTATGTACGGCAGAAAAGAGTCTTTGTTATTCTCATACATTCGGCGAATTAAAAGAAAATATCGGAGTAAATCACTATAATTTTGGTCGCTAATATATTTTTTTATCAACTACTTTAATAAATAGTTTGAGATATTTTCACTTTTAATTGTGAAATATTGGAGGAATATAAAGCTGTCTTACACTAAGACAAGTAGCGGAGAAGAAACATTGCCTTTGCTTTTGACAAGTAGAGGTACTCTCAGTAGAATGATTATAAGGTACTTCGAGGATGCTCCCTTTGCAACAAAATCATGTACCTCTAGTGAGAACCAAACTAGAAGTACTTACAGTGTAGATTGTATTTAAAATAGAATCGTGAACTTTGTTACAACCGTCTTCGAGGCGGTCCTACTAAAAGTAGGAGAACAGACTATCCCAGTAGTAGAGCGTAAGCTTTACTAGAGAATATCAGGGATTTGTAGTGTTTTCAGAGCGGAGAATATTATAAAAATATGTAACTAGTCATACTACGATTATTTATTTCTATATGATGAGTCGTATACTACTAAAACATGTTCAACGTGTGGTACTATCAACTATACTGTAGGATGTAATAAGGTATTTAGTTGTCCATACTGTAGAGATAAACGGCAGAGATCTAAATGCTTCTAAAAAGAATACAACTCTCAATAGTTTGATTTCAATCCCAAAGATCTATTGAGAAACGAATAAGATTGTACTAAATAAAAATTGTCAACCACTTCGGCTGCCAAAACCTGTCATTTAGTTGGTGCAATTATATCTTAACAATTCCATGTATAAAAATGGATATAAGTACTATCAGAGTCGATAGATAGTATAGATACAATTTTGATACAAAGACAAAATAAATGTTTATCGCTGAAGAAGATACGAGTCATATTGTATACATCGATCACAAAGTACTAAGCGATAAAATTTCTAAACTAGGTGAACAAGAACATAATTATATTTTTAGTATCGTCAAAAGTGATACTGATAAGTTTACCCGAAATAGTAATGGTATATTTCTTAATATGGCTACACTCTCGTCTTCAACGCTAATAAAAGTTGACCAGTATGTAAAATTTTGTGAAACACAAGAAATTTCGGTAGCATCTACAAAAATACAGTTAAAGTGAAACTACTTGTTTCTAACCATAGTAAGTACTAATAATAATATAAGTACGACGATAATTAAAGTAATAATCGAGTAACTTATAAGCAATTGATTATTTTCTTCAACAATGCCTAAATTCACAAAACTTTCTTTGTTCATCGTAATTAACTTTTGCAAAAGCGTACTCTTTGAGTCTTGAGGGATGATTTTACTCAAGTCATATTGATACATTTCATCAACAATCGTCGTATCTTTTGGATATGGATCAGCATAAACAACCATTTTTTATTTTTACTTTGAACAAATGTAATTATCAATTATGAATTCTATCTTAATACTTACGTTAGGAAAAAATATTTACTGTGAACTCCAAAATAAATTCTATGTGTCAGAAGAGTCGAAAAGATACTTAAACAAGTTCTCTGATGTTAGGTAAACATATCCGGTTTCATCTTGACTTTGACGACCCACTCGTCCGGCAATTTGAAAATAAACACTTTTTGGCATGAGTTGGCTTGATCCGAGAAGAAGCATATCATCCACAAGAATCGCATTGGACAACTTTATATTCAATCCATATGCCCCTTCTTCATTCACAATCAAAAAGCAAATATAGTTATTTTCTAATCTGATAATGTTTTGAATATAAAACTGTTTTGTAGAAGATATGGATCCTACTCCTCTCCAAACCCAAGCGAGATACTCCGGAGGGACATTTTCCGGTACGTCAACAAATAATTTCCATTGTACTGGATTATCAGTAAGACTACCAGATTCTTCAATTTCCATAGGTCTTGTATAGTAAACATGTAAAGAAGACGGTACAGTGGCAGAAGGATTCATTTTTATAATATACTCTGCGGTATTTATGATTTCATTCATGGGAATAGGAATATACGACCATTTGGAGTTCAAAAGTTCTCCTACGAGTTCAACTCTTTCTTCTGCGTCTTCTTTCGAAGATAAAGTCCCTTTCTGAAGAGTCGTATACCGTTCGACAAGAGATGATCTATGTTTTTCTACGGTGGTAACAATATTCTCTACATACCCTTGTGCATCAGTACTACAATGATTAAAAGTCGTCGAACTAATGATTTCGTAAAATTTTTCAAGACATTGTGTTCCCACTGCACACCCTTTCAAAAAAAGATAAGAATCCTTCCGCATAGCCTCACATATGTCAGCTACAGATGGTTTAGGAAGAGAAGAAGGACGTTCTGGAAGTGCGAATTCCTTTTTATAGAATTCATCCTCCAGTTTCGTCGAAGCAATACTATGTGCCCATTCCAGAATTCGCATTGAGATATCATTGAAGTTCAAACTATACAAATCAAAATCTATATTCATTTCAATTTCAGGATAATTTTTTCTTAACGTGTATATCCAGTGAACCATCACTAGTGGAGACAAGAAACGACGCCATAGGACACTTGAAGTAACAAGTCGAAGTTTTACCAGAAACTCTTCTCTAGTTAGAACACCGGAAAATGGGCTTAAAATTGGTCTATCGGGGTGCCAATATGCTAACAATGTTGTCGATACACCTACATTCACAGCATCGATAGTAATTGCTTCAGAGTTATGTTTCTGACTATACATGTTTTCTACACGGTCATCTATGAGATGACAAGAAGTAGCCGACATAATAAACGTAGATTTTGGTAACATTTCGAAAACTTTCAAAAGATATGGATCGGTTTCACTTGGTTCGTCGAGAATAAGTGCCATTCCAGATGACCAAAGATTGTAGTGGTTAAGATGTCTATATCTTGCTTTTGTCGAAGGTAGAGATATGGAAGGCGAAATAATCTTTTCTCCCATAGATTCGGATGTCTCACGATATTCTTGGTATCGAAGGTAGTAGTGAACAAAAGCTGGCTCTACTATATAGACAATTGGCAAAACCGTGTAACTACAATGATAAGAGGGACGTAGTTCCCACAGACTTTCTTGACTTTGGGTGATAAAACCCTTCACGATGTACGCAAAGGGAATACCACAGCGGTATAAAAAAGCAGCATTTTGGTCACGGACAGGTCCTCGTGGTACACAGTAAAGTGTCTGCATTTTGAGCCGTGAAAAAAATGTGGCAATAGCAGGTAATAATGCTGTTTTGCCCACACCGACACCCCAAGGAAGTTTAAAAAGACGAAATGGATCCTGTTTCATTTCATCCAGTAAATTCTTCTGTTCAACACAGAGAGATATCGCTCGTTGATAGTTCATGCGAAAGTTATTCTTGATTAGAAATTTGGTATACTTTTCAAAAAAATGTTTCCAAGGCATCTTTTTGGCGAAAAAATCGAGTACAGTCCGGAACAAATTTCTACATCCATGTTGAAAATCAACATGTTGCTCGAAATAAGTCAGTGCGTCTCTTAGAGAAATAAGAGTATCTAAGAACTTTTCTACATCTTTTTTGAAGAAGATACCAATGCGTCGAGTATAGTATATTAGGACAACTTCAATAATATTACTCTTAAAATCCTCGAGCAAAAATCCGGATTGTAAGAGATGAGTAATTTCATGAGTAGCTGATTCAATCGTACTTGTCTGACGAATTTCATTTGCTGTGGCCGTTTTCTTTTTTTTGTTCACCTTTACGCCATGTTTTTTCTTTATCTCCTCTTCGGACATATCCGTTCCATCCAGAAATAATGTAATTCCATGTTGTTCACAGACTTTGAGTAAACCTGAAATTTTGACGAGTTCCGAGATATGTGACTCTGGACAAGATATATAGTGAAACTCTTCTTTAGATAAGGAACTAGACTCTGTAGAGTCTAAGTAACTCATCTCTAGTTTAAAAATATCCAGTGATTCACTTTTTGAAAGCTCTCCAATGAGTTCCCAATCCTTATTTATATCATCTCGTTTACTACTCTCAGTAAACGACATTCTTTTTTTATATTTTATCTGACTTGTATAGTTCTAGTTTTATAAACATATTCTAATTGCTATTTTCACTGAAAAATAAAACTATCATTTTTTTCTCAAAAAAGGTACTCTTTTGTAATCTTGAACAGTTTTGTAAAACCCATCATATTGATAGTCGTTTTCTCAATACAAAACATCAAAATTCTCTTTCATAGATCCACATTTTACATTCTGAAAAAACAAATTAGCCATATCACTGTATACTTCTTTCATAATGTTTTCAAGTTTGACTTTTTCTATAAAATCACTTCCCTCTGTATTTTCTGTAATTTTACTTGATATTTTTTCAGAAAACATATGTAATGAGAGCTTCAGAATATTCTCCACAAGATTGTCTTGCCAAGATGTTTTCACTTGCTTCCGATGTAAAATGTGGATTCTTCGCATTGAACACTTTGCAAGATGAAGAATATAGTCATCAAACGGAAATGTAGCTTCAGTAAATTCTTGACGACAAACTTTTTGTAAACTTTTGACACTAATACGAGGTCGTGGACTTCTGTCTTGAAAAATATCATATTGAGTGCTTTCAAACATAGAGTCAATATACTGACCACAAACAAATTGAAAGCTATTCAAATCAGATAATACTTTACGTTTTGGATCTGGACGAAGACAATAAATAATGGGAATATCTACTTCTAAACTTCTGGAAGTAGATCCAGGAATACTTGACTTCATCGAACTTTTTAACTCAATTTTCTGTGGCAGACAAATCATATGATCACTACTCTCGATACGAAACGTACAAGTAACATCAGGTTGTTTTGCTTCCATGACTACGTTTCCAAAAAATGGTATCTCTGTACATATTTTTTTCCACTCTTCTTCTGCGATACGACATGTTAAATTGGAATACTCTGTATCCAAATTTGACTCACCATTCGTCCAGATGATTTTACTAAGATTATACTGTTCACGATTTAACCGATATGTAACATTTTGAGCTAAAGTAAGCATGGTCTGACCGATCACTTTCCTTCTTGAAAAGGCATCTATAACATTTTCATTTTCTAGAAGTTGTTGTGTTATGTACTTGAAATTCTGTTGTTGTATGGGATTTGTGGGTATAGTTTCATCATTAGTTAAGAAACAAATGTCTCCTCCATCATCTAAAATATCTATTTGTTCCATGCTTGCAACGACTTCTTCCATCCTTAGAAGGAAATGGTATAGGTACTGTTTATATTGATTTTTCAGCATCTTGATTATACACTATGATTATCTAACATTCACTTTTTTTTCAGGCTTGAACAGTTGTTTCAAACTTTATTATTTCTTTTCAAATACAATCTACTTCACTACTAGCTTTAGCTACTTGTATCTAATCGTTTAATATATGTTTCATGTTTTTCCACTCTTCTTGATTTTATATACTCAAACACCTGATTTGCTACAATTGGAGTAGCCTTGAAGTATTCGTCTAGAGACTCTTTAAGACTTGTCAGTGTTACAGGCTGTTTAACACTTTGACTTGCTAGTTGTAATTGACCATCGCTGATATTAATGGTAGAAATTCGATTTTTTGCCATGTAATCAGTAATCAAATTTTCAAGTTTTGAACGTGCATCTCTATACTCTTTTATTTTATGTTGATGAAGTTTACACTGACTGTCCATGGAGACATAACTTTTCACTGCTTCCGTAAAGGTATCCATTGTTTGAATTGATGATCCCATATTAGGTACAGTAGTAGACGTGGTCGAAGAAGACATGTATTCGATTGTAACTTTTTACCGTTTGTGATTTTTTTAACTGTAATTATAGAAATTTTATAATTTTACTTTTTCTGTTGGGTCTTTTTGGAAGTAGGAGATATCATTTTTTCATGAACTTCTTCCACAAGTGGTAATGTCAAATCATAAATCCATTGTTGACGGGGTTCGTAATTTTTTTGACTTCGTATGGACTCCGATTGAAACACAGAAATCCATTTAGTGTAATCAATTGTCTCTTCAAATCTAAGATCTCTAACTTCTGCATATAATCTCGACCATATAGGTCCCATTTCATCCAACATGACTTTTGTATAAAGTTCTTTCATATTCCCAATTTTTACAGGATCTTCTTCATTAAGCCAGGGTAAATTGCGGAAATGAAAGTACAACATCATGTAGATGAAACTTTCCAAGTCATCACGACGGCTATAACAACATTTTCCATGATTGAAAAGACTAGCATATCGCAATGTTCCTATGATCTCTTCTTGACTCTCGTGATACTGTATATGTTGTCTTGATGAACAATCTAGGAAGGTTCTTGAGAGACCAAAGTCAAATATATATATTTCAAAACTCTGTGGATGAACCGCAAAATTGTCTGGTTTCACATCTCCGTGAATAATGTTCAGTTGATGCAGTTCTCGAAGGAGAATTAGGATTTTAGATGCAATGTAGTGAATCGTTTGATATGACCATTTTCCATTCTTCGTATCGAAGATAGTATCCAAACTAGTTCCACATATCTCAAGAACTATTCCATAATGATTTAATAGCTCAATTTGACCGTTCCATAACTTTTGAGGGATGAAAAGATTCGTTGTCTTATTTAGCCATAAATGATCATATATGTCACACTCTTTTTTAAGACTATCTATGGAACCATTGTCAAGCTTCAGTAGAACGTGGTTTACATTGTCAATGAGAATAGATGAATATCCTCCACTACTACCTTTTGACGTGAAGTTGTATCTATTATTAATATGTAATGAAGCTACAGCCATTTTTAATTTGAAAAATTATACACTTTTACTTTTTGTTTACTGATATACATATTTTTAAGTTATATTTGGCCGATGAAAAGAAATCGGAGAAAAAAAGTTGAATAGTGACACAAAATTGTTTTATTTAGGAACGGATTTCACAATAACATTGGGACTTTTTCATAATTTTTTATCCTTTGATTTTTTACTCATAGTCTTGAAGCTTGCGCTCTTCAGTGAAGCTTGCGATCTAGTACTTGAATTATATCTCTTCTTAGACATCTTTCCACCACTAGTACTTAAATTTTTTTTCACTCTCGCAATTACAAGAGGTGTTAGTACACCAAGACCATATACTCCCATTCTCTTCAAGTATTTTTTATTCGTTTTATTCTTGAAAAACTTAGATATTCTCTTTTTAAAAGTAGAGGAAGAGTCGTCTTCTTTTTCTTTGAAACCCGTTATAAAATCAGAATTTATCTGTATTTTATCTGAATTTATTTTGTTCATAGGTATTATTTTTGGTCTATCCATCTGAATTTAGGAGTTTTGTAATATACTAGTAATGAATTAGAAAATAAATTTGGAAAACTTCTTTAGATTCTAAAAAGTCCTAGAACCAAAGAAAAAATAATAATGCCAAATGGAACCAAAGAAAAAAAAAATTTTTTTTAACTAAAAAAATAAAAAAAAACCAATCCTCTTTTTATTTCATAATTTAAGCCCCTGTCTCCAAAATTAATAAACCCTGAAAAATGTCCTCCCACTCGATTGTTCCCTTTGGTACAGTAGTGATAATTCCTTTACTTGCAATCTTAATGGGATTCGTGTTCTCACAACATACGAAAGAAAAAAAGCAAAAACAACAAACTCCATTTCTTGACCCTCGTCTACCTTACTTCCGTCTCGTGCATACCGATTCTTACAAAGGAGCTCATAGCGAAATGCTAGATACAGTAGTTCCCGGTGGCATACGTAATATGCAATGCTACTTCTCCACTCGGACTGGTTCCGAAAAAGAAGTCAAATTTGCAATTTTCGTTGGTTTACAACCACTTCTAAAAACGCTTGCAAATAGCCGTATTACTCGTGACGAAGTTGACAGAATGGAAGCCCTTTTTAAGAGAGGAATCGGTCTTGGTTCGTTCAATCGTACACCATGGGATTTTGTCATCGATGAATGCGATGGAGTTATGCCCATTGAAATCTCTGCACTTCCAGAAGGTACGAAAGTTCCTCGTGGAGTTCCTTTCTTTAAGATACAAAGTACCCGTCCTGAGTTCGCTGCTGCTATTGGTTATCTGGAATCATTTTTGAGTCAAAGTTGGTTTCCTGTGACAATTGCCACTAAATGCTATGAGCTGAAACAGGTACTACAAATGTACTGTGACAAGACTGGCACCCCTCCACAACATGTACCGTTCATGTTACACGACTTTGGGGTTAGGGGAACTTCATCCATGGCATCCGCTAGTATGGGAGGAATGGGTCATCTTTCTATTTTCAGAGGCACGGACAATTTACCAGCGATAGATGCTGTTGATACCTTTTACGGGATGGAAGACAAATTTGAAACACCTGGTGGTTCTGTAAATGCAACTGAGCATTCTGTGATGACTTCTGGTGGATTTGAAAATGAAAAAAATGTGATTGACACACTTTTGGCTTCTTACCCTGGTGGTATACTATCAATGGTTATCGATTCCTTTGACCAACGTGATGTCGTTGACTATCTTACAACGAGTCATGTTAAGGAAATAGTGATAAAAAGAGATGGAAAACTCGTCTTCCGTCCTGATAGTGGTGATCCACTGATTGTATTGGGGATGATTCTTGATAAGTTCGAGAAGAATATGTTAGATTTAATCACCGTGAACAAGCTTGGATTTAAGGTGCTACCGAAAGGATATGGCATAATTTACGGCGATGGTCTAGACTCAAAGAAGATCGTGCAACTTCTTGATTTATTAGTTGCGAGGGGGTTTTCTGTAGAGAATATTGTATTCGGTGCAGGTGGCGCTTTACTTCAGAAAGGATTGGATGAAGTTGGTTTGAACAGGGATACACTTCGGTGTTCATTCAAGCTGTGCGCCCTTCAGACTAACGATGGAATATGGCGTCCAATTTTCAAAGATCCAATCGATGGAAGGGGAGAGAAGTGCCAGTCGAAAGCGTCACTTCGTGGTCGCCAGAAAGTAATTCACAATGTTTTGCAAGGTCAGCTTACTTCTGTTGACGAAGACGACATCTATTATAAAACGGTTCCTGATGAAATGTACCTTGTCTATCGCAATGGGGTCCTTTTCAATCAAATGACATTCGACTCAGTCAGAGAGAATATTTCGGCTGCTAACCCTAACTATTGAAAAAATCATTATGCTAAGTTACTTTACACCCTATGAAAACAAGTTTTGGGTATAGATTACAATTTTGATAAAAGTATTTATTGACTATCTCTGCTATCTCGTTTCTACTGCGATAGTATGCAATAAAAAAAATAATTTTTTAATTTACTCTCTACTTTTTTAACTACTTAAAACCAATGAGATCCGAGATACGAAATAGAACTGCAATGACGAATTGGCGCAAAAGAAACAAAGTTCTAAGAAAACTTTTACATATAAATAGAAATGGAATTTGGGAAACCAGTAATTTAAACATATAGAATAATCCTGCAACACGCCCAATAATTTCCACAATATTTGAACTTCTAAAGATCAAAGAAGTATACTCTAAGAAATAGGTCACTGTGTAGAACAAGAAAACATTAAACCCGTGATATATTTGACATTCTGCTATCTGAATAGCGGATCCACCGATCGTACAGTCATAATGAAACTTTCCTAATTTAAATCCATCGTAGATTAGTTTTATATTCTCTCTGAGTTGAGAGAGACCCCAAATGATTTGGGATGAAAAAAAATATAGTACTCCAGTTAAAATCAGGAAAACAATCAAATCGGCAATAAGTACTAGGAAGGGAGGGGCCTTATGATGACATATATCGAACGTGATCAATGACTTTTCATTGATATCTTCTGCTGATGAGAATAAGTCGTTTTTATTATTCTTATTTTCTTTTGGGGATGCTGTGTCTTGTGTTTTAGGCATTAACCGAAAAAGAGTTGTCTGTCTTGTGCTTTACTATTTTTTATAACAATTTTATTTATACTTTTTGGTTCAATTACCATAATTTCAAGATACAGAATACCTTGTCATTTTTTTCTCAGTGCAAGTATAAAGGAGAATGAAATTTTATCTGTTGAGTATCATCACATTCGTTAACGTTGTCATTCTTCCAACTACATCGACCTTATTTACTGCATCTACGGTCTCTAAACAAATCCCACTTCTAAAAGTTTCATTCATCGATACCATTAAAGGTGCTGACTCTCGACACTCTTTAGAACAGACAGAAGAAGATATTTTGCAGAAACTTGAAATTGCGTACCATTTTCAACGTTTGGCGACAAAAGAAAGATTGGAGAAGAAAGAAATTAGTTTGGAAGATAAACTCGAAATTCTTCGTACATATGAGTTACCACTATGTAATTCACTCTCCAAAGAAGTATCCCCTATTTCTATCCACAGGGGAGGACTTTGCGATGACTGGGAGCGAGATATCTAAGTTGTTCTCGCAAGAACTATATCTTTTTTAGTGGTTTCATTAGAAAAAAATAGCTAACCGAAACAACCTCATTTATTATCATTATTGCTTATATTTCATAGTAATCTTGTCTTTATATTTTTGTTTGTACTATAAAAATAAAGTCGGTGTTTGAAATGTAAAAAGGTGTAAAGAAAGTTAGTAATTTTTTTCCCCAAAAAATATATTCTGAAAAAACAAAAATGTTATTTCTTATTTTTGGTAGTATCTTATTCTTGTTCTTGATACTTCTAGTACTTTGGTATTACTATAGAGTAGATTCTAGTATGTATAACTATTCAACAAGTGAAATCTCCTCGACACCATCAAGTGATATTCAAGAGGATCAATCGACCCCAGAACCCTACGATGGTCGTGAAGTATACAATCTTGGAAGTAATATTTTCACGTATGTTGAAGCTGAAGCTGTTTGTAAAGCTTTTGATGGTGAACTTGCTTCTTATGAGGAAGTATCTGAAGCGTATAAAAAGGGTGCCGAATGGTGTAACTACGGTTGGTCGAAAGGCCAACAAGCACTTTACCCTACACAACAGAATACCTTTGATAGATTACAAAAAGGCTCCCCGAGTCAACAACATATGTGTGGTAATCCTGGTTTAAATGGCGGATACTTTAAAGAAAATGATATACGCTTCGGTGCAAATTGTTTTGGAAAACGACCAAATGAGAGAGATATAGATCGACAGTATTTGATTTTTGAAAAGAAAATAGGAAATTCTTCTGAATCAGAACTTCATCCTACAGAAGAGGAAATTTCTCCTTTTGAAAAACTAGTTCGTAAGTACCGGAATGAAAAAGATGAATTAATAGTTCTACCATTTAGTTCTACACAATGGAAAGAACCAATCTAAGTCAAATAGATGGACTATAAATTATACTCCTAATCTTCGCCACATCTGAATAAAAACATTATTTTCCCATTTCTCTTCAACGGTCAAAAATATATGAGAATAGTCTTTTCGTAAAGAACAGAATGCAAGATGAACTGTTTTATTAACAAGTAACCCTTTACAATTAGAGATTTCTATATCAAACGCCTTTATTTGATTATTTATCCAACGTCCGAGTTCACTACATTGTTTTGGAAGACGATCCGTAAATTCTAAATGACTTCGAAGACTACTTAATTTAAGAAACCATTTTTTTTCACGAGAAATAGTATCATTCATCCTTAATAAGTCTCATATGTTTTTTTATTTGATATGTCTCGTGAATTATGACAGATTTGTGCACTACGTTTTGCTTACTTTATTGACTCGTAAGAAATAAATGTTATACCATATATGGTATATCTTTTCTTTTTTAGTCCACCTACACAGGCTTGAACAGTTGTTTCAAACTATACTAATTCTTTACAAATTCTAGGACTTTTAATAATTCGATCTGAATTAAAAGACAACAATATGTATTAATCTTAAAATAAGATACTATGAATGATGTCAACAAAGAAAGTAACATTGTTACAATTGGAGCTACT
>Ga0209768_10001340_pt1 | contig 15876 bp, 13 predicted proteins | sample LauGreSBDMM110SD_3_FD_187564 | JGI IMG/M metagenome (GOLD analysis project Ga0209768, IMG submission 187564) | Freshwater lake microbial communities from Lake Michigan, USA - Sp13.BD.MM110.SD (SPAdes) (version 2) | ecosystem: Environmental > Aquatic > Freshwater > Lake | place: Lake Michigan... | reverse complement strand
TCGCTTATTTGAAAGGTTTTACCGCACCGACGATGCAAGAAGTAGAGAAATTGGTGGTACCGGACTTGGATTAGCCATTTGCAAGCATATTATTGAAGCACATAACGAGACCTTACATGTTCGAAGTACTTTAAATGTTGGTACTACCATAGGATTTACTTTAGCATCTAAAGCTTAATTCCATTTATTGTTGTTTTTTCGTTTCTTTGTATTCTAAATTTATCGAATGCAGACAATATTAGTTACCGGTGGTTGTGGATATATTGGGGCGCACACCATTGTGGATTTGATTGAACATGGTTTTGATGTGATTTCTGCCGATAACTTATCAAGAGCCTCTGACAATTCCTTATTGGGCATTGAAAAAATTACGGGCAAAAAAATTAAAAACTACCAGGTAGACTTAACAGATAAAAAAGCAACCGAGGCTATTTTTATAGAAAACCCAAGTATTATTGGCATTATTCATTTTGCTGCTTATAAGGCCGTGGGAGAATCGGTAGAAAAACCATTGGAATATTACGAAAACAATTTATTTTCTTTGGTACACCTATTAAATATGTCGGCGAAATACAATGCAAAGCATTTTATCTTCTCCTCCTCCTGCACAGTGTATGGCAATCCTAATACGATACCTGTAACAGAAGATACCCCTTTACAGACTGCCGCCTCTCCTTATGGCGCTACCAAGCAAATGGGAGAAACCATTGTTAGAGACGCTGCGTTCAGTTATCCATTATCTACCATCCTTTTAAGATATTTTAACCCGGTAGGCGCACATCCCTCTACAGCCATTGGAGAATTACCTATTGGACGTCCTCAAAATTTAGTGCCAGCGATTACGCAAACCGCTATTGGCAAATTACCTACCATGCAAGTGCATGGCGCAGATTACGATACGCGAGACGGTAGCTGTATTAGAGACTATATACATGTTTGTGATATTGCACATGCACATACTTTAGCGTTGCAATTTACCATCAAACAAAATACAGAAAATGCTTGCGAAGTATTTAACCTTGGAACCGGCAATGGCATTACAGTACTAGAAGCTATTCATGCATTTGAAAAAGTAAGTGGCGTGAGATTAAATTATGAAGTAGGCCCAAGAAGAGCGGGCGACATTGTTGCTATTTATGCAAATAATGATAAAGCGTTGAAACAATTAGGTTGGAAATGCAAATACGGATTAGAAGAAATGATGCATACGGCATGGCAATGGGAACAAAGCTTAGCGAAATAATTGCTATTAATTTTGTACTAACATTTTTTCCGCGTTCTCTGCCATTTGTAATGCTTCAATAAATTCTTCAATTTCTCCATTCACAACGGCATCTAAATTATACGAGGTAACATTTACACGGTGGTCTGTAACTCTACCCTGTGGCCAGTTATAGGTTCTTATTTTGGCACTTCTATCGCCGGTACTCACCAATGTTTTACGGTGTCTTGAAATTTCGTCTTCTTGTTTACGTACTTGCTCTTCAAATAACTTTGTACGCATCATGCCCATTGCTTTTTCACGGTTACCCAACTGAGAACGTTCTGTTTGACAAATAATCACTGTGCCCGTTGGTATATGTGTTAACATTACTTTGGTCTCTACTTTGTTTACGTTCTGGCCACCCGCACCACCACTTCGAGATGTTTCCATTTTCACATCGGCTGGATTTAATACAAAATCTACTTCCTCCGCTTCTGGCATGACCGCAACAGTAGCGGCTGATGTATGCACACGTCCTTGCGTTTCTGTGCTTGGTACGCGTTGTACACGATGCACTCCACTTTCAAATTTCATCGTACCATATACGTCCTCTCCAGTAACTTCTAATATTACTTCCTTATATCCACCTACCGACCCTTCACTTTCTCCAACCAAAGTTACTTTCCATCCTTTTTTCTGACAATATCTTGTATACATGCCTAATAAATCGCCCACAAATAAACTGGCCTCATCACCGCCCGTTCCGGCGCGTAATTCTATGATGGCATTTTTATCATCCTGTGGATCTTTAGGAATTAATAATTTAGTCAATTCTTTTTCTAAAGCTTCTTTCTCAGCTTCTAAAGCAGGCATTTCCATTTTAGCCAATTCACGCATATCTGAATCGTCTCCATTTAAAGACTCTTTTGCAAATTTATGCTCATCCAACACCTTTACATATCTTAAATAGGGCTGTACAATTTTTTCCAAGGAACGGTATTCCTTGCTCATTTTACCAAACTCGGTTTGGTTATTAATGATTTCAGGATTGGTCAAAGCCACCCCTACTTGGTCAAATCTGGCTTTTATGGCTTCTAATTTATCTAACATAGTCGTTTTTCTCTGCGCAAAAATAGCTATTTTAGTTGTCAATTAAAACATTCCCATCACATGAAATACTTAGTACCGCTTTTCCTTGCCTTATCTATTGGTGCACAAGGACAAGGCATTCATTTTAAATCCATTTTAGTGGATACGCATAATGACGCCGTGACTGCCTGTATTGAGAAAAAGGTAAGCTTGGATCAGGACTTAACGGGGATCAATCATTCTGATTTAAAAAGGTTTAAAGAAGGAGGTGTAGACTACCAATTGTTTTCTATTTGGTGTGATGGAAATAAAAAGAACCCTTATGCTTGGGCGATGAGAGAAATGGATACGCTAGATGCAGTGGCTGCAAGAAATCCCAACAAGATGGTCGTTGCAAAAAACTGGAAGCAAATTGAGCAAGCTTTAAAAGAAGGAAAATTCATAGCACAATATGGTGTAGAAGGTGGGCATATGATTGAAGATGATATCAATAAACTAGATATTTTTTATAATAGAGGGGTTAGATACATGACGCTTACTTGGAACAACTCTCCAAGTTGGGCCAGTTCGCATTCTGACGAAAAAGATCCAAAATATACGGGCAAAAAAGGACTATCCACTTTTGGAAAAGAAGTAATTGCACGCATGAACAAGTTGGGTATTATTGTAGACATTTCACATGTGGGGGAAACTACCTTTTGGGATGCCATTAAAACAACTACGAAGCCTGTGATTGCATCTCATAGTAATGCCTATGCGATTTGTCCTGTTTCTAGAAATTTAAAGGACGATCAAATCAAAGCCGTGGGTAAAAATGGCGGGGTCATTAATTTAAATTTCTTTTCTGGATTTGTAGATAGTGATTTTAGTAGAAAAAATAATGAATTTAGAGAAAAGCATAAACCAGAAATAAAAGCATTAATCGCAAGCGGCATGCAGGGAGAATATGCAATGACTCAAATTGCTAATAAATACAAAGCCGAATCGGATGCGATTAAACCAGACCTAGAAGTATTAATGCAACACTTTGATCATATTGTTAAATTAATTGGCATCGACCATATTGGTCTTGGATCTGACTTTGACGGCATTGATTCTGCCCCTTTGCAATTAAAAACGGTGTTAGATTATCCTGAATTTACTAATGCATTAATAAAGCGTGGATATAAGGATGAAGACATTGCAAAAGTATTGGGTGGTAATTTCTTACGTGTGTATAGATTAAACAACCCTAATTAATTAGAACGCAAGTAGTTTTTGCATGGTCTCATGCAATCTGCTATTTGCTAAATATTGTTTTTCTAAAATAATATTAAAAGGAATAGGTGTATCTAGCGAAGCACAACGCATGATTGGCGCATCCAATTGCGTAAAGCAATGCTCTGCAATCCATGCACTTAATTCACCACCAATTCCCCCAGTTAAATTATCCTCATGCAAAATTAACACCTTGCCTGTAGTTGCAACCGCTTCCGCAATGGCTTCGTAATCCAATGGTGCTAAGCTTCTTAAATCTAATAGGGTTAAAGACAGTTCGGTATTTTCAGTCTGATATTTTTTGGCCCAATGTACGCCCATGCCATAGGTAATAATAGTAACTTCCGTTCCCTTGCTTACAAAATTTGCTTTCCCAATAGGCACTTGATAATAGGTATCCGGCACCTCCCCTTCAACACTTCGATACATGGCTTTATGTTCAAAATATAAAATCGGATTGGGATCGCCCAAGGCAGCAATCATTAAACCTTTCGCATCTGCTGGATTAGATGGGTATACTACTTTTAAACCCGGCACATGTGTAAACCATGCTTCATTAGACTGTGAATGAAAAGGACCTGCGCCCACGCCCCCACCTGTAGGCATTCTTACCACCACATCCGCATTTTGACCCCATCTATAATGAACCTTCGCTAAATTATTTACAATCTGATTAAATCCAACCGTTACAAAATCCGCAAACTGCATTTCCATCACCGACTTTATTCCTTCCAAACTTAAACCCAATGCCGCTCCCACAATGGCGCTTTCACAAATAGGGGTATTGCGTATTCTTTGTTTTCCAAATTCATTTATAAAACCTTCTGTCATTTTAAATGCACCGCCATATTCTGCTATATCCTGACCCATTATAATCATTTCCGGATAACGCTGCATAGCAGCTCGTAATGCGTCACTAATAGATTCAATAAATCTTTTATGTTGAATAGCAGGCGCCTGCAGTGAATCAAGTGTTGGAATATCATCTGAAGTGTAAGGCGCAAACACATCATTTATTTCCTGCGCTACCGTTGGTGAAAATGGAGTGGTCTCCATCACTTGATGCAAGTCCGCGTCAATTGCTTCTTTAATTGAAGCACGCATTGCCATCACTTCTTCTTTGGTAATAATTGATTTTTCAATTAAGTATTCTTCGTAATTTTTTATTGGATCACGCTCTCCCCATAAATCAAATAAATTTTTAGGCACATATTTTACGCCACTCGCTTCCTCATGACCGCGCATTCTAAAAGTATCACATTCAATTAAATACGGCTTCTGATTATCAATGCAATATTTTCTTACGCCTTTAATGGTATTGTAAACCTCTAAGATATTATTACCATCAATGCGCACTCCCTCCATCCCATATCCCTTTGCTCTGTCAATTAAATGCTCACATTGATACTGCTCATTAGTGGGTGTACTTAATCCATAACCATTATTTTCTATAATAAATATAACTGGCAAACCCCATACCGCTGCAACGTTTAAAGCTTCATGAAAATCTCCTTCACTGGTCCCACCATCTCCTGTAAACGCCAAAGAAACTTTTTGTTGGCCTCTTTGTTGATAAGCCAATGCAACTCCATCTGCTATGGCCAACTGAGGACCTAAATGGGAAATCATTCCACATACATAATGTGCTTTAGATCCAAAATGAAAACTACGTTCCCTTGCCTTACTGTATCCATTAATATCACCCTGCCACTGTTTAAACAATTCCGTTAAGGGCATATTTCTGGAAGTGAATACGCCTAAGTTTCTATGCAATGGCATAATCCATTCATCTTGATCCATTGCCAATGTAGCGCCTACCGAAATAGCTTCCTGTCCAATGCCACTAAACCACTTACTAATTTTACCTTGACGCAATAAAATCAACATCTTCTCTTCAATCATTCTTGGTAATAACAAAGAACGATATAAATGAATGAGTTGTTGATTGTCTAAATGACCAGGCTGAAATTGCATTAGATTGCTTTAAGTACTCAAATTTACCATAAATATCAACAAAAAAAGTCCCGAAATTTTCCGGGACTTTGTAAACTATAATTTTGATTCAGCTTAATCTCTAGAATTTAGCTTACTTAATAATTTTAGAATCTCTAAATACAACCAAATCAAGGTCACTAACAAGCCAAATGCACCATACCACTCCATATATTTAGGCGCACCCATTTCTGCAGCTTTTTCGATAGAATCAAAGTCCAAAAGCAAATTGAAAGCAGCGATGCCTACAATAAATAGACTAATACCAATGCTCAATAAGCTTCCGTCATTTGGGCCAAAACCCATTTCAACACCAAATAAACCTAATATCCATACAATTAAGTAAAACAAGGCAATGCCCATTGTGGCAGACATAATAATGGACCTTAAGCGATTGGTCACATTAATGATTCTAAAATTATACAACAAGAACATAGAAAGCGCCACACCCATGGTTAAGCCAACTGCATGTAAAATAATATTAGGATAGGAATCTTTAAACATTTCATTGAAAAATGCACTAACACCCCCAATAAATAATCCTTCTAAAATAGCATAAGCAGGTGCTATGTATGGAGACCAAGTAGGCTTAAAAATCATTACTAATGCTAATACAAACCCACCAATTGCTCCCGTTATCATAATCGTATTTGCGGTACTCATCGTTTCGGGTGTCACCAAGTTCCATGTGTACATGGCAGATGCCATTACCATTAATAATAAAAAACCAAACTTGTTCATGGTTCCACGAATACTCATCACGCCAAAAGCAGTTGAGTTTTGATGCAAACTTTTGTCAAAGATTTTCTCTGTCAGTGTTGGATTGCTGGTTCTAAATGCGGCCATAGTATTTGTTTTTTGTAATATGAAAGTACGAAATAAATATTAATATAATGCAATAGGCCCTATAAAAGATATGTTAATGTCCGCTATTTTTCAAGCCTGGATACTGGCTTATTTTTCGGAATTCATAATTGGGGTTTTTCTTTAACAACCCTATCATGGTAGCTAGTTTCGTTGAATCCGAAGCGGTTCTATACATTTGATCATGCATTAAAATAACCATGTGATTTTTAGTCAAGGTACGATTGCGCGCAATACTTGAATCAATTATTCTAGCCATCTTCTCTCCCGACTCCGATGGTTTACCCTGTTTATTAAAGTCCCACTCTATATCCCAACCCATCACGTTATATCCAGCACTGTCTAATTTTAAAACCACTGGTTTTACCAACGAACTTGTTCTTTTATGGTTCAAAGTATTCCAAGCATTGTTGCCAGGTAAGCGAACTAAATTATTGGTAAGCTTAAGTGAATTGTGTGCTTTAATAAAATCAAGTAATGCCGCATCTGGATGATGATAAAAATTCAAATACTTCCCGTTTGCATGCGTATAACTATGATTTAAGATTTCAAAAACATCGGGGTGTTGTAAAATTCTATTATACAAATCTTTCCCTAATTTGGATCTTGCCATATGCATCCCTACTTGAAAAAAAGATGCTTGTACCTCTTCCTGCAAGCAAATATCAATACAGTTTGAAGTGCCAAATAACGGGCCATCATCAAAAGTGAGATAGATATATTTAGTATTTGGATTCACCGGCTTCACAGGGACAATCACCTGCGTCACAATCGCCTGCGGTAGGACCTTTGGCGCCTTCGATTTAGGTTTGCTCAGCGGCAGGAAAATGAGGGAAAAAATGTAGAAAAACGGTGCGATAATCATATTATCATAAATATTTATACAAAGTTATACAAGAAAATAGAAAAAAGATAAAAAAAATAAGCATTTAGGCCCTTGGGTATGTACCTTTGTGCTCAAATTACAGCTATATGCAGAATGAAGTTATTTTAAAAGATGTAGTGATCAAGTTTGCAGGTGATAGTGGAGACGGAATGCAATTGACAGGGCAACAGTTCACAAACAATACCGCTATTTTAGGAATTGATCTTGCCACTTTCCCGGATTTCCCAGCAGAGATTAGAGCACCTATCGGAACCTTGCCTGGAGTAAGTGGATTTCAGGTTCACTTTAGTTCAGATAAAGTATACACGCCTGGTGATGCATGTGATGTATTGGTTGCCATGAATGCAGCTGCCTTAAAAGTGAATTTAAAAGGATTAAAGAAAGGTGGCAAAATTATCGCCAACACCGATGGTTTCGATGTAAAAAATTTACGTCTTGCAAATTATGAAGAAGGTATTAATCCATTAGAGGATGACAGTTTGGATGGATATGAATTAACAAAAATTGATGTTACTAAATTAACGCGTGAAGCTTTAAAAGATTTCACTGAATTAGGAAATAAAGAAAGAGACCGCGCAAAAAATATGTTTGTATTAGGTGTTATCTATTGGCTTTACAATAGAGACTTAGATACGACTATAAATTTCTTAAAAGAAAAATTTGGAAAGAAAGAATCTATCTTAAACAGTAATATTGCCGTTTTAAAAGCAGGATACTATTATGGAGAGACTGCCGAGCTATTTAATGCTGCAAGATTCAAAGTAGAGAAGTCTAAAATGGACCCAGGTACCTACCGTAGTATTATGGGGAACCAAGCATTATCCATGGGATTAATTGCTGCTTCTCAAAAATCCAAGCTTCCATTATTCTTAGGCTCATACCCTATTACACCAGCTACAGACATTTTACACGAATTAAGTAAGTATAAAAACTTTGGGGTAAGAACATTTCAAGCAGAAGATGAAATTGCAGGTATAGCTGCTGCCATTGGCGCAAGTTATGGTGGACAAATTGGTTTAACGACTACTTCTGGTCCAGGTATGGCTTTGAAAACAGAAGCAATGGGATTAGCGATGATGTTAGAATTACCATTATTGATTATCAATATTCAAAGAGGTGGACCTTCAACAGGGTTACCTACGAAAACAGAGCAAAGTGATTTGTTACAAGCCTATTATGGCCGTAATGGAGAAGCCCCAATCCCTATTTTAGCAACTTCAACACCTAGTGATTGTTTTGAAATGGCTTTTGAAGCAGTACGAATTGCTGTACAACATATGACACCCGTGATTTTATTAAGTGATGGATATATTGCGAATGGTGCTGAGCCTTGGAAATTTCCAAAAGCGGCAGACCTTCCTGAAATTGAAGTGACTTTTAAAACAAAGTTGGATGAAGACGAATTAAAGTACAAGCCTTATACACGTAACGAAAAGCTTGCGCGCCCTTGGGCAGTTCCAGGTACCCCTGGTTTAGAGCACCGTATTGGTGGTTTAGAAAAACAACATGAAACTGGAAACGTAAACTACGAAGCAGAGAACCACCAGTTCATGGTTAAAATGAGAGAGGCGAAAGTAGATAAAATCGCTGAGTACATTCCTAAACAAACCCTTGACAGTGGTCCTGAAAAAGGAAAAGTGCTGGTATTAGGATGGGGTTCAACATATGGTACCATCAAAAGTACTTTAATGGATTTGCAAGCTAAAGGCAAATTGGTAAGCCATGCGCATATTAAATACATGCGTCCTTTTCCAAGCAATCTAGGTGAGATTTTAAAGAATTTTGAAACGGTATTAATTCCAGAGATCAACAATGGTCAATTAATTAAAATTATCCGTGATAAATATTTTGTAGATGCAAAAGGATACAATAAAATGATGGGTATCCCTATTACAAAACAAGAATTGACCGATGCAATCAATCAATACTTATAGAAGTGAACGATTCAATGATAAAATAAAAAGGGCTCCAAATTGGAGCCCTTTTTATTTTGATGCTTTTTCATAATATTTACAAAATGCTTGCAAACCACAATCTGTGCATTTAGGACTTCTTGCCAAACAGGTATAACGGCCATGAAGTATTAACCAATGATGGGCAGTATGTACTAAGTGCGTTGGAATATTTTTAATTAAATCTTTTTCTACCGCCAATGGAGTTGTTGCTGTCATTGGAACCAGCCCTAATCTTTTACTTACCCTGTTTACATGTGTATCCACCGCCATATTCGGTTGATTGTCCCATACACTGGTAATTACATTGGCTGTTTTGCGCCCAACACCCGGTAGCCTTATCAATTCCGCAATGGTCATGGGTACTTCTCCCTTAAAATCATTCATCAATAATTGACTCATCCCAATTAAATGTTTGGTTTTATTATTAGGATAAGAAATACTTTTTATGAATGGGAATAAATCTTGAAAAGTAGCTTTCGCCATTGTTTCTGGCGTTGGATATTTTTCAAAAATACCGGGTGTAGTTAGGTTTACGCGTTTATCGGTACACTGTGCCGATAATATAACGGCTACTAATAATTCGAATGGATTTTGATAAGTTAATTCCGTCTCTGCCACTGGCATATGCGTTTGGAAATATTCCAACACTTTAACATAGCGTTCCTTTTTTATCATTTCTTTTCTTCCGTGGTGGTTTTCTTGGAACTTGTATCTTCAAAAATATAAACCTCTTCCCCTTCTCTTTTTAATAAATATCTTTCTCTGGCAAACTTCTCGATAGAAGTTCCACTGTTTTGTAAATTATTTAATTGACTTTTTGTATTATTAATTTCATCATTAAAATACTTGGTAGAAGTCTCTAGTTTTTTTAATTCTTCACCACTTGCTTTTTGTTGAAAATAATCCCGCTGATCAAAAAATAACATCCATACAACAAACCCAATTGACACTAAAAAATAGCGGTTAATTAAAATGGGTAGTATTTTCTTTAAAGCTTGCATGTGAAATAGGTTCAAGTAAAATTAATATAGTTCCGCTAATACTCAAAAAGAAAAAAGGCCCCGATTACTCGGCGCCTTTTACTATCGTTTCAACTCAATTACTTATTACCGAACTTCAATTTTCCTTTTGTTGGGAAAAGACCCGTTTCACCCAATTGCTCTTCGATACGAATTAATTGGTTGTATTTAGCCATGCGATCGGTTCTAGAAGCAGAACCCGTCTTAATTTGACCACAGTTCAATGCCACCGCTAAGTCCGCAATGGTGGTATCTTCTGTTTCACCAGATCTATGAGACATAATGGTATTATAACCATTGTGTTGTGCTAAACTTACCGCATTAATTGTTTCTGATAAAGTACCAATTTGATTTACCTTAACCAATAAGCCATTGGCAATTTTCTTATCAATCCCTGTTTGTAAACGCGTTACATTGGTTACAAATAAGTCGTCACCAACCAGTTGACACTTAGATCCAATGGTCTCTGTTAAATTTTTCCAACCAGCCCAATCATCCTCGGCCATACCGTCCTCAATAGATACAATTGGATACTTCTTCACCCAGCTTTCCCAATATTTAACCAATTGGTCAGATGTCATTTCTTTTCCAGAACTCTTATGAAAAACATATTTCTTTTTCTTAGCGTTCCATAATTCACTATTGGCAGCGTCCATGGCAATCGCAATTTGCGTACCGGCTTTATAACCTGCAGCCGTGATCGCTTCTAATACCGTTTCAATAGCTTCTTCATTACTTTGAATATTTGGAGCAAATCCACCTTCATCCCCTACATTCGTACTATATCCTTTTTTCTTTAGTGTGCTCTTTAATTGATGGAAAATTTCAACACCCCAACGTAAGCCTTCGCTAAAACTAGGTGCGCCTATTGGCATAATCATGAACTCTTGAAAGTCAATTTTATTATCCGCATGTGCTCCACCATTTAAAATATTCATCATTGGCATTGGCAATGTTCTTGCATTGGTGCCGCCAATATAACGATACAATGGTAAGCTAGCTTCTTCTGCTGCTGCTTTTGCAACTGCCATAGAAACCGCTAAAATTGAATTTGCTCCTAACTTTGCTTTATTAGGGGTGCCATCTAATTCAATCATTACTTGGTCAATCGCTGCTTGAGCAGTGACATCAAAACCAACAATATTGTCAGCAATAAGTGTGTTTACATTTTTAACCGCCTTTAAAACACCTCTTCCTAAATATTTCTTTTTATCATTATCTTTTAATTCAACTGCTTCGTGAATGCCAGTGCTTGCTCCACTTGGAACCGCTGCACGGCCCATAGCGCCTTCGTCTGTTAATACATCTACTTCTACGGTAGGGTTTCCACGACTATCTAAAATTTGTCTAGCTCTTACTTCAACAATGTAACTCATAGTATGATAATTTATTTTTTATTTAATGGGTGTCGTTTGCGAACGCAATTTACACCCATTTTTTTTAATGTGTAAGCAATTTGAAAATTTCTTCCAAACTCGCTTCCTGCGTATGCAGGGATTGGATGTTTAAGCCCTTATCTAAAGCAAAATTAAGAATGCTTTTCTTTACACCCTGCTCATCACTTGACTTGATGACTAACGCACGTTTGTCTACCTGCTCATAGCTAAGTTTTTGGAAAAAAGGATCAGATAAATGAGGGGTGATTTCTTCCTCAAAAACAACACGAACAGAAGGTTCTGTTGGCTTGCGTAATTGATCGATAGATGTATTGGCAACTAATTTAGATTGATGTAAAACAATTACACTTGAACAAATTGCAGTTACTTCTTGTAAGATATGTGTAGAGAATAATACAATAGCATCTTTACTTAATTGCTGAATCAAATTTCTAATCTCCGTTAATTGATTGGGATCCAGTCCCGAAGTAGGCTCATCCAATAATATCAATGCCGGTTGATGAATAATTGCAGCAGCAATACCAACTCTTTGCTTAAACCCTTTTGACAATGCCCCTATTTTTTTATGCTGCATTGGGGTCAATCCCGTTTGTAAAATCACTTCCTCTATGCGTTTTGCGGGTTCTTGAAATTTATGAATACCCGCTAAAAATAAAAAATATTCCTTTACATACATTTCCTCATATAAAGGATTGGATTCTGGCAAATACCCAATTAATTTTTTAAAAGCAATGGTATCTTTTTGATTCGATATTCCATTTAAAATTACTTCTCCTGCATCCGGTGCTAAAAAACCGGCAATCATTTTTAGGGTGGTACTTTTCCCTGCACCATTAGGCCCTAAAAATCCCACCACCGACCCTTTTTCAATGGTGAAAGATAAATCATCAACAGCTAGCTGTGCTTCATATTTTTTAGAAAGTCCTTTTACAATCAGTGCCATATTCAAAAATACTTAACTAATGTTATATATCCACTTTCTAATCATTAAGTTCATCCGAGGTCTCAGGTAAATGTGCATATTCATTGGCGGCCGCATATTTGCCAAATATGAAAAATCCAATGCTAATTGGCATAAAAATGATTAATATAATAACCCATTGCAAAATGGTATTGGCTCTTTCGGCAGGTTTTGCAATACCAATTTTAACATAAGCTTCATAAATTAAAAAGCAAATAATGGCTGGTGCTAAAACCATCCAAACATATCCTAATATTTTTTTTATATGATTCATACAAACTTTTTTTATGAATTAATCCATTACATTTTTATCTACCTTATTGGTAAGATAAATGGCGCCAATCATTAAACATACACTCGCTACTCCAATTGGATACCACAATCCAGCCAACACATCCCCTCCTGGGTTTGTATCTGTTTTTGTAAACTCTACAATTAAAGTGCCTAAGAAAGGGACCAATCCGCCAAATACACCATTGCCAATATGATAAGGAAGTGACATAGAGGTGTACCTAATTTTAGTAGGAAACATCTCTACTAAAAATGCTGCTATTGGACCATACACCATGGTTACATAAACAATCTGAATAAAAATGAGCCATATCATATCCCAGGTAGCCGACTTGCCCATTGTTTTTTCAATCACCACATTAGGCTTGGGTGATTTATATTTTATCAACGTTGGATTTAATAAATTAATGGGCCTATTCACACCGAATTCGTTATACCCTATAAGCGTATCAGTAATGGTATATTTAAAATTTGACCCGTCTAAATAAACGGTATCGATGACTTGTCGAATATACATTTTATGTTTATCCTTGGCATCTACCAACGGCATCAATGGGCCAGCTTTCGTAAGACGGTAATCAATAATTTGCACTCTATTACTTGCAGCAGTTATGGCAATAAACTCTTTATATATAGGACGATAAGTAAGAATGGCCAAAAGCATTCCTAATAACATAATCCACTTACGTCCTATTTTATCACTTAGCCATCCAAATAAAACAAAACAAGGCGTTGCCATTAATATGGCGACCAACATGATATTACGAGACTGTATAAAATCAATTTTACAAACAGTTTCTATAAAACTTTGCGCATAAAATTGACCTGTATACCAAACTACCCCCTGACCCATCACCGCACCAAACAAGGCCAATAAAACCATCTTAAAATTTCCTTTATGCCCAAAACTTTCCTTTAAAGGATTCACTGAAGTTTTTCCTTCCGATTTTAATTTAGAAAACATAGGTGACTCACTCATGCGCATTCTAATTAAAACCGATACGCCCACTAATAAAATAGAAACCCAAAATGGATATCTCCATCCGCCCCACTCTGCACTAAACTTTTCTACCCCTTGATTAGAACGTATTAATATAATTACCCCTAAGGCTAAAAATAATCCAAGGGTGGCAGTCGTCTGAATCCAAGAAGTCCAAAATCCACGTTGACCCGCTGGTGCATGTTCGGCTACATAAGTGGCTGCCCCACCGTACTCACCTCCCAACGCTAATCCTTGCAATAATCTTAAAATAAGCACTATAATGGGTGCTGCCCATCCAATGGAATTATAACTTGGAACCAAACCGATGGCAAAGGTAGAGCCGCCCATGATGACCAATGTCAATAAAAAAGTATGTTTACGTCCAATAAGGTCCCCTAAACGTCCAAAGACCAAAGCTCCAAAGGGTCGTACAATAAAACCTGCTGCAAAAATGGCCAAAGTACTTAAAAGCGCTGCTGTGCCTGCTTCTGCAGGAAAAAATTGTTTAGATAAAATGGTGGCCAACATTCCAAAAATGTAAAAATCATACCATTCAATTAAGGTTCCCACCGAGGACGCCCCTATCACAAAAGCAATACTACTTTGTTTTTTTTCTGCATTCATAGGAATCGTTTTTCCAGTTATCATTCAAGTTAAATATTTATGCGTAAAAAATGTAAATTTGGTACATCTATTTATACGATTACCTATGCGCTACCCATATCAAATTAAAAGCCTGGAACAGTATCACGAGGCCTACAAAAAAAGTATTGATACCCCCGAATTATTTTGGAATGAGATTGCTGAAACATTTACTTGGCAAAAAAAATGGGACAAAACATTGGAGTGGAATTTTAAGGATCCAAAAGTGGAATGGTTTAAAGGAGGTAAATTAAATATTACCGAAAACTGTTTGGATAGACATTTAGAGAAAAATGGAGATACCCCTGCTATGATTTGGGAGCCTAATGATCCCGAAGAACATCATCGCATTATTACTTACAAACAATTGCATTTAAAAGTTTGTCAATTTGCACAAGTGCTTGTAAACAATGGAGTACAGAAAGGAGACCGTGTTTGTATTTATATGGGTATGATACCCGAGCTTGCTATTGCAGTACTAGCTTGTGCGCGTATTGGTGGCATTCATAGTGTAATTTTTGGTGGATTTAGTGCACAAAGTATTGCAGACAGATTAGAAGATGCAAAGGCTGAATATATTATTACCTGCGATGGCGCATATAGAGGCGCAAAAGACATTCCATTAAAATCCGTAATTGATGATGCCTTAATTGGAAATAAAACAATTAAACGTGTTATTGTTTGTACTAGAACCAGAACCGCTGTGTCTATGTTAAAAGGACGCGATGTTTGGTGGGAGGATGAAATTAAAAAAGTAGAAACACAAGCTTTGCCATTGGTAGCGCCTGTTGCAATGGATGCCGAAGATCCTTTATTTATATTATACACTTCGGGCTCTACTGGTAAACCAAAAGGAGTAGTGCATAGTGTTGCAGGCTACATGGTATATACGAACTATACTTTTGTAAATGTTTTTCAATACCAACCCAATGATATTTTCTTTTGTACCGCCGACATTGGTTGGATTACAGGACATAGTTATATTGTTTACGGACCTTTAAGTGCAGGAGGAACCTCCTTAATGTTTGAAGGTATTCCTACCTTCCCCGATGCGGGTCGTTTTTGGGACATCATTGACAAGTTTAAAGTAAATATTTTATACACCGCTCCTACTGCCATTCGTTCCTTAATGAGTTTTGGATTAGGCCCTGTGAAAGATCACGACTTAAGCAGTTTAAAAATATTAGGCACCGTTGGCGAACCCATCAATGAGGAAGCATGGCATTGGTATGATGAACATATTGGGAAGAAGAAATGTCCTATCGTAGATACCTGGTGGCAGACAGAAACCGGCGGTGTTATGATTTCAAATATGGCAGGTATTACGCCAGGTAAAC
>Ga0209768_10001337_pt1 | contig 15884 bp, 13 predicted proteins | sample LauGreSBDMM110SD_3_FD_187564 | JGI IMG/M metagenome (GOLD analysis project Ga0209768, IMG submission 187564) | Freshwater lake microbial communities from Lake Michigan, USA - Sp13.BD.MM110.SD (SPAdes) (version 2) | ecosystem: Environmental > Aquatic > Freshwater > Lake | place: Lake Michigan... | reverse complement strand
ATGATGCGTTTGTGAGTATCCCAGAGGACGTATTAACTAATCCCAAAGGGGTGCATATTTATTCTGCTAAGAATATAGGGATTTCTTTAAAAGGGTCTGTAGAGAAGATTATTCAAAATAAGGTGCGTCATGAATTATTGCTTAAAGCGGGTATTTCTCCTCAGATTTATGAAAGTACTCAGGTTGACATAGATAGCAAGACCATTACGGTGTCGACCGACGGGCAAGAGACAAGGTCTAGTTCCGGAGGAGCGATGATTTTAGCGGGAATTATGGGTATGGTTTTATATGTTACTTTGTTGTTATATGGATCCCAGGTGATGAATGGGGTTATTGAGGAAAAAAGCAGTCGGATTATTGAGGTGATTATTTCTTCGGTTAAACCGTATCAATTGTTATTAGGAAAGATCATTGGAGTGGGCTTAGTTGGCCTAACGCAGTTTCTGCTATGGATTGTTTTGACAATTGGCCTAACGCAGATTACAAGTAAATTTTATGGGGAAAAAGTAAAAAATAACATTACCCAAATAAAAAAAATAGACTCAGGAAAGCAAAGTACTTTAAGCTCAAAAAGTGAGGAAGAATCACCTATGTCTGAAGTGACGAAGGTATTGGAAAGCACGAATATACCGATGATTATAGCCGCTTTCTTGTTTTATTTTTTTGTTGGGTATATGCTGTATAGCTCTTTATTTGCGGCGATTGGTTCAGCAGTGGAAAGTGCTACAGAAGCCCAGCAATTCACTTTTATCGTGATGATTCCGATTATACTGTCCTTCTTGATGGCTCAGTACACGATGCAAGATCCGGATAGCACTATTGCATTTTGGGCGTCGATGATTCCATTTACTTCGCCTATCAACATGATGGTCCGATTGCCTTATGGAGTTCCTGCTTGGGAATTAATTTTGTCTATGACTTTATTAGTCCTGGGATTCTTGGGCTGTAGCTGGCTTTCAGCGCGAATTTATCGCGTTGGTATTTTGATGTATGGCAAGAAAGTTACCTGGAAAGAATTAGGTAAATGGTTGTTTTATAAAGGGTAATTAGATATTTAGCCATTTGTCTAATTCTAATTCATTGAATCCTGCAATCATCTTATTTTTGTCAACAAGAATAGGCCGTTTGATGGCAGAGTTTTTCTCTAAAAGGAATTCAAATGCTTTTTGTGGATCATTTAATGCCAACTTTATCTCCTCCGGTAACTGTCTATAAGTGGATCCTTGTTTATTAAATACTTTTTCAAGGCTTAATTGGTCTATGAAACCCTGCAGTTCATCAGAGCGTATTCCATTTTTTTTATAATTAATGAATTCGAATGGAATGCCTTTTGATTGAAGGTATTCAAATGTTTTTTTCATTGTATTGCAGGCTGGAATTCCGTAAATTTTCAACATTGTATTAATAATTTAGTTTTCTTGTTTTGTGTGTCAATTTTGGTGGTATTTTTGTAAACTTATTACAAAATTAATACAAATAGCTATATGGAATTTAGAATTGAAAAGGATACGATGGGAAAGGTTCAAGTGCCTGCTCATGTATATTGGGGGGCACAAACTCAGCGTTCGATTGAGAATTTCCCTATCGCTCAAGATATCAATAAAATGCCAAAGGAGATTATACGCGCCTTTGCCTATCTTAAAAAGGCTGCTGCCATAACTAATTTTGAGGCTGGTATTCTTGACGAGGCTAAGAAAAATTTAATTTCAGCTGTTTGTGATGAAATTTTAGCGGGTCAATGGGCAGATCAATTTCCTTTAGTTGTGTGGCAAACGGGTTCTGGTACTCAATCCAATATGAATTGCAATGAGGTTATCGCGTATCGCGCTCACGTCATACAAGGGGGTGATTTATTAGACGAACAAAAATTTGTTCACCCGAACGACGACGTAAATAAATCTCAATCTTCGAATGATACGTTTCCAACGGCTATGCACATCGCTGCATATCAAACGCTAATGGAAGTTACTATTCCGGGTATAACTAAGTTGAGGGATACATTAGATGCTAAGGCCAAATCATTTAAAAATGTGGTTAAAATAGGCCGCACTCATTTTATGGATGCCACTCCTATGACTTTGGGTCAAGAATTTTCAGGATACGTATCACAGTTGACCCACGGATTAAAGGCCATCAACAACACATTAGCCCATTTATCTGAGTTGGCCTTAGGGGGAACAGCGGTAGGAACCGGTATTAATACACCTAAGGGATATTCTGAGAATGTAGCTAGTCATATTGCGAATTTGACTGGTTTGCCCTTTATAACGGCGGAGAATAAATTTGAAGCTTTAGCTGCACATGATGCAATTGTAGAGGCTCATGGAGCATTGAAAACAGTGGCGGTGAGTCTAATGAAGATTGGAAATGATATTCGTATGTTGTCATCTGGGCCTCGTTCTGGCATAGGTGAGATATATATACCTGATAATGAGCCTGGATCTTCCATCATGCCGGGGAAGGTTAACCCGACACAATGTGAGGCGATGACGATGGTCGCGGCTCAGGTTATGGGCAATGATGTGACGATTGGCATCGGTGGATCTAATGGTCACTTCGAGCTAAATGTATTTAAGCCGGTGATGATCTATAACTTTCTACATTCAGCTAGATTGATCGGCGATGTGTGTGTGGCATTTAATGACAAATGTGCTGTAGGTATTGAGCCTTTGCATGAAAACATCCTTAAGCATGTCAATAACTCTTTAATGCTTGTTACTGCGTTAAATACTAAAATAGGATATTATAAGGCAGCAGAAATAGCCCAAACGGCACATAAAAATGGCTCTACATTAAAAGAAACAGCGATTTCCTTAGGATATGTGACTGCCGAGGAGTTCGATGCATGGGTTAAGCCTGAGAATATGGTAGGAGAAATCAAATAATTTTTATTCGAAAATATTTGATTCTCACGAAGAATTACGAAAAATGCCCTATAAATCGATTTAGGGCATTTTTTATGCAATTAACTCATCTCTCTCAGCTCAATGGTGTAAAAAGTGTTTGGGAACGGAAAGCTCATGGCTATTTCAGTGGCCACGTCGATCGATGGCAAAATCAAGGTAACAATTTGCGAAATTTCACCTCCGTCAATTTGTTGGATTATTTTATTTTCAATTTTTCCGCTCTTCGAAAAGTAACTTTGTGGACCCGTAAATTTCTGATAAAGCATGTCGGAATATTTCGATTTAAGGTCTCTTAGCCAAGTCTTAATCACCTCTAATTCCTCTTCGTTCGCTATGCTATTTTCGCCAGAAATTCCTTGTATTGGGCCTCGAATAATGATTACAAATCGTTTCATGAAAATATAATTATTTTAATATTTAAAATTCACTTTGAAATTTATCAAATGGATTTTGAAAATCTTTTTTCTTTATAGGACTCGATTTTTCTTTGGGTAATGATTTAACTTTTTCAATGGATTCTGGTAAGAAAGGGGAGAGCCAGTTGGATAAAATTTGCAAGGTTTCTTTTTCAATCGAGTAGTAAATAAAAACACCATTTCTGCGAGTACTTACAATACCAGCTTCCTTTAAGACAGAAAGATGCCTAGATATAGTGGGTGCAGCGAAAGAAAATTGTTCAAAAATGGCCGTGGCAGGTAATTCTCCCGACTGCAATAATTCTACAATTTTCCTTCTTGATTCGTCCCCTAAAGCTTTTGCAATATCCTCTACACGCATTATTATTACTTATTTAGCTAATTTAGGTATTTCTTTATTAATTTCCAAATAGGATCATTTAGCTTTATTAGGGCTGATTATATACTCAGTCATTCATTAATTAGCTTTTATGATAATTATTATTATCAATAAAGCTAATTATATAGCTGTGCAACTAAATAATTATTAGCTTTTAAGCTAAATAATATATTTATTTAAAGCTTAATCGAGAACTATTTTATTAGATTCGTTTGAAATGACTTTTAATGATTTTGGGCATTTAGTTATACTGCAAAAAAAATCCTTAGATATAGTTCTAAGGATTTTGATGATATGAATTGGTTTACTGTTTATTTTTTTAGGTTGTTCAATTGTTCTTTAAAACCATTCTAATTTTTTATGTATACTCTTTTAACCCGACTACTGATGTTAGTCATTATTTCGTAAGGGATTGTATTGGCTTTATTAGCTATTTTTGATAATTGTATTTTTCCGCCAAAGGCCAATGCCATATCTCCGGTCGTTACTTGCTTTAAATGACTTATGTCGACCATCGTCATGTCCATACAAATGGCTCCAATGGTGGGGCATAATTCTCCATTAATTTCGAAGTGACCATTCCCCATTCCGAGTGACCTTGGGTAGCCATCAGCATAGCCAATAGCTAATGTAGCTATGGTACTTTTTTTATTTACTTTTCCTTTTCTGCCATATCCCACTGTTTCGTTTTTGTCCACTTGCTTTATTTGAGATATATAAGTTTTTAGCGTAAGTACATTTTCGATTTGTTTAATTTCTTTTTTGTTTTCTGTAATACCATACAAACTGATGCCTAATCTGACCATATCCAATTTTGCTTCTGGATAATTCTCAATCGCAGCTGAATTTGCTATATGTAATAGGGGCTTATAGCTTAATTTTTGAGCTAATATGGTAGACATTTTTTTAAATTCGGCGATTTGGTTTTTCGTAAATAAATCATGCTCATAACTTTCTGAGGCTACTAAATGGCTCATCATACTGACTACCCATAATTGTGGCATTTCAGCTAAACAGTTAGCTAATGATTCTATCTCGTGGCTTTCAAATCCTAATCTTTTCATACCAGTATCTAATTTGATATGTATTTTAATGTTTTGTTCGTTTAATAGGCAATATTCATCTAAAGCTTTTAGTAATTCTAAACTATAGATTTCTGGCTCCAACGAATATTCGATTAATTTTGCAAATTCTTCAATTTGGGGGTTCATCACCATAATAGGTGTATAAATACCGTTTTTTCGCAATTCAACTCCTTCATCCGTATATGCAACTGTCAGATAATCCACTCCTTGTTGCTGGAGTATTTGACCAATTTCCACAGCGCCCGCTCCATAGGCAAAAGCCTTTATCATGACCATTAATTTGGTCTCTAGGCCTATTTTATTTTTATAGTAACTTAAGTTATGTTGAAGTTCATCTAAATTAATTTCTAATTGGGTGCAATGTGATTTATTTTCTAATGCATATACTAGCTTTTCAAAATTGTATTTTCTTGCTCCTTTTAAAAGGATGGCTGCATTATATAATGAATTTAACTTCCCTGATTTTAGAAAATCTTCCGTCGATTGATAAACCTCAATTCCGATTATTTTATCTTTATTTTTTAAAATTTGGTTACCTATGCCAATGATTAAATCAATTTTTTGATTTAATATCATGGTATTTATTTCAGTATATAGGTTTTCTTCTGGCAGGCCAATTTCTAAAAAATCGCTTAAGATTAATATCTTTTTCTTTGTCTCATATTTCATCAATAGGGGTAAGGCCAACCTTAGCCCATCGATGTCGTTGTTGTAAGAGTCGTCAATTATTGTAATATCCCTTAGTCCTTCTTTTATTTCTAGCCTCATGGATATTGGCTTTACTCTTCGTATGGCGAGGTTTAATGCTAAATTATCCATTCCCAACACATGGGCCATGATTAAACAGTGGCATATATTTTCTAAGGAAGCGTCATCTGTTAATACCGTTTTAATATCAATAAAAGGTTCACTTTGCGACGCTTTCTTTAATTTAATTTGAGTTTCATAGGCAGATCTAATATAATGTACAAAAATATTTTTAGTTGGATCTTCAGTACTCCATTCGATCAGCTCAATTTCTGGATTTATACTTTTAATGTAGGTATGGATTATTTTATCCCATTTTCCTGATCTATAAATCAGCGTTTTACTCGTTTTAAAGAGCTTTAATTTTTCTTGTAATTTATGTTCTTCTTGACTAAAATTAGCTCCATGAGCTTCTCCAAAATGGGTTAAAATTCCATGGCTTGGTTTTAAAATAGTTTCAAGTTTTTCCATTTCACCAGGTTTTGAAATACCTGCTTCAAATATCCCTAAATTATGATTGGATTTCATGGCCCATACTGATAATGGAACCCCTATTTGTGAATTAAAACTTTTGGGACTTTTGATTAAATTATAAGTTCCATTCAGTAGAGTAGCAAGCCACTCTTTACAAATAGTTTTACCGTTTGAACCCGTTATTGCCACAAGTTTGTAGTCGAATTTACTTCGATGTAAAGCCGCTAAATTTTGTAAAGTTTGAATACTATTTTCCACCACATAAAAATCAGCATCATCCCATTTTTTTGCTTTCTCAGATAAAATACCGGTCCATGCTACCTTTTCTACGATAAATTCTTTGATACCGCTTTTATATAGGTTCTCAATGTATTGATGCCCGTCATGATGAATACCCCTAACTGCAAAGAAAGCTGTATTAGGAGCGTCGTAAATCTGCCTACTATCCAAGCTTATTAAAATTGATTTTAACGATTGGGGTGCTAAAGTGTAAATCATATACGTTTATTCATTTCGCAATAGGCTAAAATACGAAAAGGCAAGGAAACATTCCCTTGCCTTTTAAAATAAAATCTTATTTTTTTATGCTCCTAATGCAGCGACACCTGGTAAAACCTTGCCTTCCATGTATTCAAGCAATGCACCCCCACCTGTCGAAACATAACTTACCCGATCGCCATATCCTGCATTATTCACCGCCGATGCGGAATCCCCACCGCCAATTAATGAAAATGCCCCATTCTCCTCCGTTGCCTTAACTACTGCATCCGCTATGGCATTAGTCCCTTTAGCGAAATTTGGAAATTCAAAAACACCCATGGGCCCATTCCATAAAATGGTTTTTGATTGCGCGACTACCTGTTGGAATAATTCAATCGATTTAGGCCCAATATCTAATCCTTCCCAGCCGTCCGGAATTTCACCCCTATTCACTATTTGTCTATTGGCATTATTGTTAAAATCATCTGCACACACATTATCTAATGGCATATAAATATTAACGCCTTTCGCTTTTGCTTTTTCAAGGAGTGACTTGGCTAAATCTACTTTATCCGGTTCTGAAATTGATTTACCAATTTTACCCCCTTCAGCTAATGAAAATGTGTAAGTCATCCCTCCGCCTATAATTAAATTGTCAACTTTATCTAATAGTTGTTCAATGATCAATATTTTGTCAGAAATTTTTGAACCGCCCATGATCGCAGTAAAGGGTCTTTCTGCATATTCCAATATTTTTTGTGCATTTTCAATTTCAGCTTGCATCACAAATCCTGCTACTTTTTCGCTAAAAAATTGACCTATTACCGCAGTGGAAGCGTGTGCCCTATGCGCAGTTCCAAATGCATCATTAACCCACACATCTCCTAAATTGGAAAGTTTTTTTGCAAATGCTTCGTCTCCTTTTTCTTCCTCCTTATAAAAACGTAAATTTTCTAAAAGTAAAATTTCGCCAGCTTTTAATTCAGATGCTAAGGTAATGGCCTCTTCGCCCATGCAATCAGGCGCAAATTTAACCTTTACCCCAAAAACAATGGATAATGGCGTAACCAAATGTCTCAAAGAATATTTTTCAATAGGGCCATCTTTAGGTCTGCCCAAGTGTGACATTAATATGACAGAGCCACCATCATGAATAATCTTTTGAATGGTTGGAATCGTTGCCTTAATTCTTGTATCATCTGTAATTTCAAAACGCTCATTTAAGGGCACATTAAAGTCTACGCGAACTAGTGCTTTCTTACCAGCAAAATTAAAGGTTGAAACTGTTTGCATATTTATTTTGTTTCGAAATTGTTTTGTAAAATTGACCTAATTTCAGGCAGTGCAAATATACCATTGTTTTGCAAATTGTTGAAATAATCTAATTTTATGTTCAAAAACTTGAAATTTATCTATAAATAGTACAATTTATATTTTTATTTGAAAATGAGTAAGCAGCCCATTCCCGACTTATCAACTTTTTACTATTGGGAAAATTTTAATTATGTATTAGGGTATGTAAAAAAACAGTATCAAAATTTATTGTCAGACTCAGAAATTATATTCATTCAAGAGTTTGAAAATTTATCCAAAGAATCGCAATGTCTTTACCTTCGATTAGCTAGTAGGCGAGCACTTTGGTTTAGAGAAGAAAAACTGACTTATGTCGAAATTTCTAATATTCCATTAAGCTTAGATGAGTTGGGTGAAAAAGGTTTTATTTGCTTTGCGTCCAAATTGGATTGCGTTGATTTAGGCTCCATATTGTCAGTGTTTTCAAAGAAGGAATGCATCTCTTTGACATCTAAATTGGCTCATTTCCCTAAATATTCATCTACGATTTCCAAAGACTATTTAGTGGATTTATGTAAGCCATTTAGCCTGGAAATCATGCAGTTATTGTACGAAATGGCCGGTAGACTCATTTGTCCGGTCCAATTGGAATATTTTACATTTATTCAATTCTTGTTTTTTGGCACAAAATTTCGTGATATGTCCGAATTTGTTATCCGTGATTTGGGTCATAGGCAATACGTTGCCGTCAATGAGGAGGAATTTGTTCCCTATTTTCAGTCGAGAAAGGAGGCCGTCGAAAAGTGGAAAATTAGTCTTTGGCGGGAAAATTTCCATGAAATGTCTAAAGATCCAGCATCAACTGATGAATTAGTTCAATCATGGAATCGAGATATATTACCCATGTTTGTTGATATTTCGGATGTGGCAATGGGTTCCTTTGAGCGTGCCTTATTTTCGTTGGGCCGTTGGCTTGAACGACTAGGCTATATGGAGCTTGCCCTGGATATTTATGAACCTAGTTTATCAGGTTTGTCATTGGAACGTAGGGTTAGGATTTTATCCAAATTAAAGCGGATGGAGGAAGCATTGCTGCTGGCCAAATTGGGCCTAGAAATTGGTTTTTCTCCCAAAGAGACTCATTTTTTCGAAGATTTTGTCTTAAAGCAAAACTCAAAGAAGCATATAAAAGCGGTCACTCAATCGTTAAAATTGTCTCCTATTATATTGATTGACATTAAATGGAAGGGGAATGTTGAGCTGGGTGTCATAGATTATTTTGAGAACATGGGGTATTCAGCCTATTTTACTGAAAATCACCTTTGGAAAAATGTTCTTGGAATACTTTGTTGGGACCTCGTTTTTGATGAAAATCAAACCGGCATACATCATCCATTTCAGTGGGCGCCAAGTCATTATTCTTCTGAGGGGTTTACCTTGGGAAAGGAAAAAGATTTTGAAGAAAAAATCGGTTTATTGGCCTCCTTGGATTTGTTTTTTGCTCATGCGCTACATATCAAAGAAAACCATGAGGGCAAATTGAACCCTTTGATTGATTGGTATACACTTGATATTGAATTAATTAAGGAATTGGTTCACCGAGTTCCCCAAGAAAGTTTAGCACATGTATTGCGGTATTTATGGACACATTTATCAACTCATGCAAAAGGATTTCCTGATTTGTTTGTTTTCAAAGATTCTGAATATCAATTTATAGAAGTAAAATCGCCCACGGATCACTTGTCGGCAATCCAATATTTTTGGCATGATTTTTTAATAAAGACGGATATTAAATTTGAATTGTACCGTGTTGCTTGGGCAGATTAAATGAATCTTAAAATAAAAAGTTCGTAAAACTTGACAAGCTTTTAAAAATCGTTTACATTTCTGACGAATCACAAACGTTCTTTCTTCTTTAGGCCCTATTTGATTCCTAGGGCATTTTCCATCCTTTAAATTGTATGCTTATGAAAGTGCAAGTTCACGCCATTCACTTCAATGCTGATCAAAAATTAATTGACAGCATTCAAGCTAAATTAGATAAATTGGAAACATTTTATGACCGAATAACCAGTGGTGAGGTTTTTTTAAAAGTCTCTACTTGCGTTGGAAAAGTAAAAGAAAAATTTCTGGAAATTAAGTTGGCCGTTCCAGGTGCCATTTTGTTTGTCAAGGAAAAAGCCAAGTCGTTTGAAGAAGCTTTAGATTTGGCATTAAATGCCTTAGCTGAACAAATTAAAAGATTTAAATCGAAAACGAATCAAAAAAAAATAGGGCGACTGCCTGATATATCGACTGAATTTTAAACATAAAAAAGGGGCGAAAGCCCCTTTTTTATTTGCATTGTTTTTAAAATACTTATAAGTTGAAAGCGCTTTTAACCGCATCTACATAATCTAATTTTTCCCAAGTAAATAATTCCACTTCCTTAGTTACCTTTTGACCATTAGGCCCAACAAAATGTTTCGTCACCACTTCGTTTTTACGGCCCATGTGGCCATACGCTGCAGTTTCAGAATAAATAGGGTTTCTAAGCTTTAATCTTTGCTCAATAAAGTAAGGGCGCATATCAAAAATAGCTTCTACTTTTTTAGCGATTTCTCCATCGGTTAAACCAACTTTAGCTGATCCGTAGGTGTCAATAAATAAACCACATGGTTTTGCGACACCTATCGCATAAGATACTTGAACTAGTACTTGGTCACACAATCCAGCAGCCACTAAATTTTTCGCAATATGTCTAGTTGCATAGGCAGCAGAACGATCCACTTTGGAAGGATCTTTTCCTGAAAATGCACCTCCTCCGTGGGCTCCTTTTCCACCGTAGGTGTCTACGATAATTTTACGTCCCGTCAAACCTGTATCGCCATGCGGTCCACCAATCACAAACTTACCTGTAGGATTAATATGGTAGGTAATCGCATCATTAAATAAGGCCTGTAACTCAGGCTTTAATTTTGCCTTCACACGTGGAATCACAATCTCAACGATATCTTTTTTGATTTTTGCCAACATATCAGCTTCCGCAGCAAAGTCGTCATGCTGTGTCGAAACAACAATAGTGTCAATTCTTTGTGGCACGTGGTTATCACTATATTCAATGGTTACCTGCGATTTCGCATCTGGACGAAGGTAACCTATTAAAGATGACTCATTATTGCGAATCGATGACAACTCTTGTAAAATCTTATGTGCCAAATCTAATGCCAATGGCATGTAGTTGTCCGTTTCTTTCGTTGCAAAGCCAAACATCATTCCTTGATCTCCCGCTCCTTGGTCCTCTGGATTAGCACGATCAACTCCCTGATTGATATCAGCAGATTGCTCGTGAATGGCCGAAAGAATACCGCAAGAATTAGCTTCAAACATATATTCCGACTTAGTATACCCTATTTTTCGAATGACTTCTCGAGTAATGGCTTGTACATCTAAGTAGGTTGTGGTATTTACCTCGCCCGCTAAAACTACCTGACCTGTAGTCACAAGTGTTTCACATGCAACTTTGGAAGTAGGGTCAAAAGCCATAAAATGGTCAATTAACGCATCGGAAATTTGGTCTGCAACTTTATCAGGATGTCCTTCGGATACTGACTCTGAGGTAAATAAATAAGCCATTCGTGAATTAGTTTATAAATTAAGTTTTAAGAATACACAAATTTAATATTAATATTAGAGAGCCACAAATTGAATTTAGGATATGGTCATGGCAATTTATTTCCTTTAAAAAATAATTTGACCGCAGCTGATACAAACGGAAAGGTTGGAACCGTGAACATTAATGATAAATCTTCACGTAAACTTGTTTTTTCCTCCAAAAACCGCAATATTTTCTGAGGGGAATTTTTAAAGAAAAGTGCTTCAAATACTTTTGATCCAGCAATTTTTTGATCAATAAATACTTGTAAAAAAACTTTGTCCATCCATTTTTTAAACCTGAGTTCTTTTAAGACAAAAGCTTTGTGATTTTTTGTCTCCAGGTTGGCGACTAATTCTTTTAATGTATGCTGAGTTCTCAAAAAGCTATATCCAGTCGTCGATTTAACAAATCCACCGGAGGTTCCAATTTTAATTAATTTAGCATGTAAGTTTTGTGCGTTTTCTTCTATGGGTCGCATGGGGATAACTCCATATTCTTCTTCTAAAAGGTCATAATCATCTTCGCCGAAACCATAGTAGGCCAACAAATAGGCTTTCAATTTATCTCGGTAGTAGTTTTTATCGCGTATTTCACCTGAGAAGAAAGTATACTCAAATAAGGCTTTTTTGGGACTTGTCGGTAACACATACATGAATTCACATTCTAAATCGAACGCTACCCTAAAATCAAATAGATCAGCCGAATCTTGTTTGAATACAGGAAAATGACTTTCGATGGTCCAACCTAAAAAATGCTGTTTGATGTGTTTGGGATTTTCAAAATCACATGCAAAGGGACTGATGCTATCAAAAACTTTTTGTGATGCATGAAAATCTCCTCGGTCCGTACTCACGCACACATCTACTCCTTTATAAAAAAATGAGTGAATCTTCGCGTCCAAAAACTGAATGTTTGGCTTTGTCGCTAGTTGTTTATTGACGTAAGCATACCAATCGCCGCTATTAATTTTTCTGTACTGAAACGGGTTGATATTCAGTAGCTTAGACTGGTTACTTTGGCTATGAAACCATAAGGAATCCCAGCTTTTTTCCGCAATTTTATCGAATTCCTCTTCACAATCAGACCAATAACACCAGGTCTTATCGTTTTTATTTTTGGGGAATTGGTCAATGATTAAAATGGGTAAATCGCCTAAAGAACTTTTTGAAAGGTAATAAGCTAAGGATAAACCGGCCATTCCACCGCCTGCAATTATAAACGCAAACTGGGATTGCACTGGCTTATTCATGAATTAGATGTGTTTTTCAGCGTGATAAGAAGAACGCACTAAAGCCCCTGATTCCACATAGTTTAATCCCCTTTTCAATCCTTCTTCCTTGTACATCAGGAAAGTCTCGGGATGAATCCATTCAATCACTTCATGATGCATTTTGGTCGGTTGCAAATATTGACCCAACGTTAACACATCCAAACCATGGGCTATTAAATCGTCCATCGTCTGAAAAACTTCTTCCTTTGTTTCTCCCAATCCAAGCATAAGTCCAGATTTGGTTCTTTTTCCAAACTCTTTTGTTCGCTTCGTTTGTTCTAAACTTCGCTCATACTTGGCTTGTGGCCGAACGAATTTGTATAATCTCGCTACGGTTTCCATATTATGCGACACTACTTCTTGGCCCCCCTCGATCATTCGAATTAACGCATCCCAATTGCCCTTTGTGTCCGGAATAAGTGTTTCAATCGTCGTCAGTGGAGTCGTTTCTTTTACCGCTCGGACCGTTTGATACCAAATTTCAGCACCACGATCCTTCAATTCATCTCGATTAACCGACGTAATTACCGCATGCTTTACCTTCATTAATTGAATTGCTTCAGCAACTCTGCGGGGCTCATCTTCGTCATATTCGTTAGGTCTGCCGGTCGCCACAGCACAAAATGTACATGACCGAGTACAAACATTTCCCAAAATCATGAAGGTGGCCGTTCCTTCTCCCCAACACTCGCCCATGTTTGGGCAATTCCCTGATTGACAAATAGTATGTAATTTATACTCATCAACAATTTTCCGAACGTTTGTATATTTTTCACCAATGGGCAATTTAACCCGCAGCCAATCTGGCTTTCTTGAGGTAGGGGCTGAATTCACTTGGGGTAATTCGATCATATTATATTTTTATTTACTCTTTCCAAAGAAAAAGGTTAGATATCCAGTGGTATAAACCGATCGCTTTGGGTTTTGGTTTAACATTTCAATAGGCTTGGAAAAATAATCCACAATAAATCCCACTTCCAAAGCCAAATAATTCTGTTTAAATGTATCTAATTCTACGTTGAAAGCTGTTTTTAGATGCCAGCCCGGAATATAAATAGATTCGCCGGCACCCTTGAAAAAACTACTTTCACCTAAAATAACGGTTCTCTGATAGGTGTTATCGTAGGTTTGTGACATGGGGATCGATATTATCGATGATTTTCCTGTGCCTGGATTCACATAGGAAATGTCGACATGATAAGGCATTTGCATGCCAATGTTAGGACCTGTGGCAATTAAGCCCTTTAAAGCGGCTCCCCCTTCAGATGGTTTTTTAAATAAAGTCCATTGGCGGCCATACTCCGGTCTAATAACGACTAACTGATTTAATTTTCCTTCTGTATAACCTCTTCCGTTGTATGAATAGGGCGAATCAAACTCTTTATAATCTTTTATGATGGATAAATCAAGTCCAAAAAGGGATTGAATTTTGGGGTTATTAATCCATACTTTTCTAGCCGTAATTCCTCCAAATATTCCAGAACTTGTCGATGTGCTAATGCCAAGCGCTAAGGTTCCCGTAGGATTGATATTTTTTAGATTAGCAACATTATTTTTGGAAATCACTTTTGATCGATTGGAAGAGCTTGGCGCCTGAATAATGGTTTCTTTAGGTGCTGATTTTCTTTGGGCCCAAACAACGGTTGAGGACCAATAAAAAATAAAAAGAAATCCAATTAATTTTTTCATTCGCTCAAATAGGGTTTTAATTCGTCTACCGATATATCCCAATGGGTTGCAGAATAGGTGCAGGCTCCTTTGTCGATGACCAAAGCCTGAGGCGATTGATGTTGTATCCCAAATTTTTCAGCAATTTCTAAGGAAATAGGTCGATATGCAATCAAATCCAAATAAAAAGCTGCGTTTTCAGTAGCTCCCCAAGCTCGCTCAAATCGACTTAATGCAGTTGACGAAATGGAGCAGCGCGTGCTATGTTTGAAAATCACCACAGGTTGATTTTGTGAAATTTCAACTATTTCATCCAATTGATGTACGTCTGTTAATGGGTTCCAATGCATAAGGATGATGTAGGTATTCGTCTAATTTTGTAAATTTATTGTTTCAACATCAAATTTAAGAAAAATTGAGGGTTTGGCTGTATATTTTTGCCTTGTTTTTATATAAGCAGATTTTAGGAATCATTTCTGCATTTCATAGCAAGGCTAAGAAATGGAATTATGGCCAAAAACATGTTTGGGAAGGGTTAGAATCTACTTTCAAAAATAATAGAAAGCCCGTTGCCTGGTTTCATACGGCATCCATGGGTGAATTTGAACAGGGGAAACCCATCATCGACGCATTTTCAAACGAATATCCAGACTATTTTATTTTAGTTACCTTTTTTTCTCCTTCAGGGTATGAGGTTCAAAAAAATGCGCCAGGCATTGATTATGTGAGTTATTTGCCTTTTGATGGTGCGATCTCGAGCAAACGATTTTTGGACCTTGTCAATCCGTCCATGGTATTTTTTGTTAAATATGAATTTTGGTATTTCTATTTACATGAATTAAAAAATAGAAACATTAAAACGATTTTAGTTTCAGCCATTTTCAGAAAAAATCAATTGTTTTTTAAATGGTACGGTGGATTTTTTAGAAATATATTAACTTCTTTTGATCAGCTTTTTGTTCAAGATGAATCGTCTAAAGATATGTTGAATCGGATTGGTATTCAGCACGTTACATTGGGTGGTGATACGCGATTTGATCGAGTATTATCCAATCTTCGTTCGGCTCAAACTTGGTCTCTATTCTTGGAGTTTGTTGGCCAGAATGAATTTGTAGTCCTAGGTTCTGTGTGGGACGCTGATATGGATTGCCTAATTCCACTGATTAACTCAGGTAAATTTCCATTTAAATGGGTGGTGGTGCCACATGAAATTAATGAATCAATGTTAAAATCATGGGAGTCAAAGATTGAAATTGCTGTAGGCTATTCTAAAGGCGCACCTTTAAATGCGAATGCACAGGTATTATTTGTGAATGAGGTGGGGCGCTTATCTTCTTTGTACCGAGGGGCGTTATTTGCCTATATTGGCGGTGCTTTTGGCGCGGGCTTGCACAATACGTTGGAGGCTGCCGTTTTTGGGCCAACCGTTTTTTTTGGAAATAAGAATTTTGAAAAATTCCATGAGGCACTTGAATTGGTGAATGTAGGATTAGCTTTTCCTGTGGCAAATAGCCAAGAATTAGAAGAAA
>Ga0209768_10001334_pt1 | contig 15920 bp, 13 predicted proteins | sample LauGreSBDMM110SD_3_FD_187564 | JGI IMG/M metagenome (GOLD analysis project Ga0209768, IMG submission 187564) | Freshwater lake microbial communities from Lake Michigan, USA - Sp13.BD.MM110.SD (SPAdes) (version 2) | ecosystem: Environmental > Aquatic > Freshwater > Lake | place: Lake Michigan... | reverse complement strand
AAAGATAACAACACATATTACATTAAAGGTAATTTAGAGAGTACATAATTGACCTATAAATCATAAGGTCTTAATAACAATAAATTATTAACTAATTAGACTAATGGCCAAACTAATTTAAATGCACCGTAAACTTCTTTAGGTAAAGTTAGTTTTGAATATTTTTCTATGATGCTTAGACGGCACAAACAATAATAATCAAACCTTTGTAATGATAACTACATTTGACCCACCAAAAGCAAAAGAATTTGACATCGCGTATTTAATTGGTATTTCGACAGCCTGATTAGGAATGAAGTTGAGATTGCATTCTGGGTCTGCTTCATCTAAAAAAGCAGTGGGTGGGGCCACGCCATTTATCTGAGCTTGAATAGTTATAATTAATTCAAGCGCACCTGCTGCACCAAAAGTATGTCCATGAATTGCTTTAGTTGAACTTATTAATAAAGAATTTGCATGATCACCGAAAGCTAACTTTATTGATTCTGTTTCTGCAATATCACCAATAATAGTCGCAGTACCGTGAGCATTCACATAAGTAATTTCCGAAAATGAAAGATTGGCATCAGTCAAGGCATTTTGAATTGCTCTCGCTTGGCCCATCACGTTTGGTTTTGTAATATGGCTTCCATTTACTGTTGTGCCGTAACCAATAATCTCAGCCAATATGTTCGCACCTCTAGCAATTGCAGACTCATATGATTCAAGTATTAGTGCCGCTGAACCTTCACCAATTACAAAACCACTTCTATTTTTTGAAAATGGTTTACAAGAAGCATAAGGTTTTTTTTCGTCATATTGTGCGAGTGTTCTTAATGCCTCCCAGCCATGTAAAGCTGCATTTTGATTCATAGATTCAGATCCTCCCGCAATAGCTCTATCACAATAGCCACCTAAAATTTGTCTAAATGCCTCTCCAATCGCATGAGCTGATGATGTACAAGCTGTCGCATATGTGATGCAAGGGCCTTGAAATTTAGTTTTCATGCTTAAAAGTGCTGCGGTACTGTTAGCCATTACACCTATTACGGTATATGGTTTTGCTCGACCCTTTTTTTTTAAAAAAAGGTCATCATATGTCTCTTCAATTGTCGTGGCTCCTCCAAGACCTGTTCCCCAAAATATTCCACTTCGAAACAAATCCTCTTCTCGCAAGCTATCCAATCCAGCTTGCGCAATAGCTTCATGAACAGCGTACCATCCAATATGAGAAACTTGATCAAACATTTTTAGTGTCGAGTTATCAAGGAGATTCGGTAAATTCCCTGTAATTTTTCCAACAATCTTAGTTTGTACTGGTGGTACCCCAGACATAACTGGTAGTTCAGTAATTCCAGATATCGCATCAACTGAAGCATGATACTGACATAAAGCGTTATTACCTAAACACGAAAGTGCCCCAATACCGGTTATAACAACCCTTCTTTTCATGCTTGACGCTCTACTTTTACTTTTTTTACAAAATTAGCAATATCTTGAATGGTGGTAAATTCTTGTTGATCTTCAGGTAATTTATACCCCAATCTATCTTCAAGTTCAAAAAAAAGTTCAATAGTTGCTAGCGAATCAATTCCGAGATCTTCTAATTTTGCCTCTGGAAAAAGATCAGTTTTTTTACAGACCCCCTCACTGAGAATTAACTCGTACAGAATTTCAAGTATTTCCCTTGTGTCATCGATTTTATTATTCGAGTTTATGACCTTCTCCTCATATGAGTACCTACTTTTTTAAAGAAATGATATCTCCATTGTCCATTATTACTCACATCTACTACCCGAGACATAGTTAACACTTTATACCGGACATATACTTTACAGTTTTTGGCATAGGAGGGTTCGCTCTATGCCGTGAAATAGCATGTGTAAACCATGTGGTCGGTACCGGATGTAAACCATGTGTCCGGTACGGACCTATGATATCTGGCCTGCCCAGCACGATTCGAACGTGCGACCTACGCCTTAGAAGAATTCGTGGCTGCTGGAAAGTCTATATATTTCAATAGCTTACATCTTAAAAATAGCACTGTGTAATGAACTGTGCAATGGGTATCGTATTGCTGAGACCTTGATTTCGCAGCCTGGGATAGTGTTTTGCTAATAGAAACTCAAGCATCAATTTGACAAGATAAAGTGGCAAACTATTCAACTTTAAGAGGTTGTCCTTCAGCCATAATCAGAATTCCTTGAAGTAGAAGATTATCAAAAATCCCCCCTCTTTGGGGAAGGCTCTAAAAAATTAAGTAAGTTCACATCTGAGAAGAATATTTAGCTTTGTAAAAATAATTGGCCCGCAGTGATAGAAAGAATACCAATTAAAAATGCAATGCTAAATCCTAATTTTTTTACATTCATGAACTTCTTCATTTATTTATCAAACACTAACGCGCCTTATTAATTCTTTGCGCTCTTCTATATCTTGGGAATTACCCTCAAGTACCACCTTTCCCCGCTCAACCACATAATGCCTATCGCATAAATGAATTGCTTTATGGATATTTTGTTCAATCAGAAGAATAGAGACTCCCTGAGACTTCAGCTCCTCAATTAGCCGAAAAATATCGGTAACTACCATGGGGGCAAGACCTTCGGTAGGCTCATCAATTAATAATAGCTTTGGATTACCAACCAATACTCGCGCCATTGCCAACATTTGTTGCTCGCCGCCAGATAAAGTGGTGCCTGATTGATCTCGCCTTTCACTTAGCCTCGGAAACCGCTCAAAAACCATTTGTATTCGCTGTTCTGCAGCTTTTCGCTCACTTGATTCAACCTGCATCAATCCAAGCTTAAGATTGCCCTCGACACTGAGCCCAGGAAATATTCTGCGATCCTCCGGCACCAAACCCAATCCCAATCTTGTGATTTCGTTTGGCGGTAAAGCATCAATGGGATGCCCCTGAAATAATATTTTCCCCTGAGAAGGCCTATACCAACCAGCAATGGTTTTAAAAATAGTAGTTTTACCAACCCCATTCCTTCCAAATATACCCACGGTCTCTCCGGGATGTACAGATAAATTTACTCCCTGTAAAACATGAGATAGCCCAAGATTGACATGTACATCATGCATCTCCAAAATCATGCCAACTCCTCTCCAAAGTATGCTGTTTGTACAAGCGGATTTGTGCGAACCTGTTCTGGATTACCTTCGGCCAATTTTTTTCCTTGTGCCATTACGATGACCTTTTTGGATAAATCCATTACAAGTTCTACGTCATGCTCAATCAATAGAACTGTTATTTTTGCTCCCAGATGTTTAATCAGCTCAGAAGTCTCTTGAGTATCGCCCCGAGACATCCCTTGGGTAGGCTCATCTAAGAGCAGGAGTTTTGGTCGAGTTGCCAAAGTAACTGCAATTTCCAGCCGTCTTTGTTCGCCATGAGATAAGGCCCCCGCAAGTTGCTCACGAGAATCAAGTAACCCAAATTCTTGTAATAATTCTTCCGCTCTTGCTATTGCAATTGTGCTTTTACTCAAGGGCAAAAATAAATGTGAGCGGGACTCTAACGCTTGGCTTGCTATTCTTAAATTATCAATCACAGAAAGGTCAAAAAAGAGATTGGTAATCTGAAATGATCGAGCCATACCGCATGACAATCGCTCCTCGGGACTCATTTGTGTAACATTCAGGCCATCTAATTCAACAAGTCCAGAATCGGCCATAAAAGTACCACTGATTAAATTAAACAAGGTACTTTTACCTGCGCCATTTGGACCAATAATAGAGGTGACACCTAAACGCGTCACTTCAAAACTAACATCATCAACCGCTCTAAGACCACCAAAGCGCTTACTTAAATGATTTGCCCTGAGAATGACTTCGATATCTTCCATCACTCCCCTCCTTTATTAGGATGTTTCTTGCCCAGGTATTTTGCGAATAAACCAGCGAGTCCTTTGGGTGCAGAAACAACAATAACTACAAAGACAATTCCTATAATAATATGGTGGTGAACAGTCCAAGTTCCAATAATGGATTTGAATAGAGTCAAAAGAACGCTGCCTAGAATTGGTCCTATTAAAGTTCCCACGCCACCCAAAACAACTGTAACTACGGCATTACCAGAAACACTAAAAAACATTAGCTCTGGTGAAACAAATCCTCTCAACATGGGATAAAGAGCCCCAGACACAGCAGCAACCACTGCAGCTAAAATAAAGGCAACTTGTTTTGGCCCTTTCGACTTATAGCCGACGTAGGCTAAACGATCCTCATTGCATCGGATAGCATGCCATATTGATCCCATGGGGGTTGTAAGAAAATATTTCAGGACAGCGTACAAAACACCAATAGTCAACAGAGTAATCAGAAAAAATGCACCCGGATGACTAGTATCGATAGAGCCAAATGGGGTCCAGATCTGCAAAATAGGGACGCCCATCATTCCATCTGATGCTCCAAGGCTCCGAGTGTTATAGACAATCTTGGCAGCTACCTGAGCAAGCCCAAAGGTAATTAATGCAAAGTAAACCCCTTTTGACCGAAGCGCTATAAAACTAGCAATCCACCCTAATACAATGGATGAAAGGGTCACAATCCCTATTGCTAAAAAAAACGATGGCGAAATTTCTTTCAGAACTAAAGCGGACAAATAAGCGCCAAAACCAAAATAAAACGCCTGACCAAGTGACAGTAATCCAACGATCCCAAGCAATAAATCAACAGACATTGCAAGCCCGCCAAAGATCAATGCTTCTGTCGCTAGCCTCAGAAAGAATGTGTCCTCAAGAATACTTCCAACTACAAATAAAACTAGGGCTGATGAGAGTAAAAGCAGCTCAATAATTCGAATCGCTTTTACTTGAGGATTATGCATTTTTCATCCCCCCATACAGACCAGTTGGCTTAAACATCAAAACCAAAACCATCACTGTAAATACCAGCGGATCTGACCATACCGGAGAAATATATAGAGAAGAAATTGATTGTAATTGTGTAAGTAATATTCCCGCAATGAGAGCCCCCTTAATACTTCCAAGGCCCCCAACAATGACAACACTAAAGGCCATCAAAATAAAGTCTCGTCCCATAGTAGGAAATACTGAATAGATTGGGGCTAGCAGCACACCAGCAAGGCCGGCTAATGCCACCCCAAATGCAAATGTCAGTGCATAAACCCGCATCACCGGTATGCCTAATGAAGAGCTCATATCTTTGTCATAAGCAGAGGCCCTTACGATTGCACCAAATTGAGTTTTATAAATTAATATCCATACAGAGAAAATCAGTAAAGCGCCAAATCCCATCAAAAATAAGCGGTAATTTGGAAACATGACCCCTAACAACTCGCTAGCCCCTGAGATTGGGGCGCTAGGTTTAATTGGATTGGCACCCCAAATAATCTTGTATGCATCCTCCAAAACCATTGCTACGCCAAATGTCAGCAACAAAGTAAGAATATGGCGATCTTTATAATGAAATACCTTCTGAATCAAAAGCCTTTCCATCGCAAAACCAATTGGTATCAATAACAAAGGGACTAATAAAAGGCAAAACCAAAATGAAATCCCCATAGTCATAAGGCTCACGCTGATGAAAGCCCCGGCAGCATAGAACTCACCGTGCGACATATTAATAACGTCTAGCAGACCAAAGATAATAGTCAAACCTAAAGCCATTAGAACCACAGCAACGCCAATTGAAAGTCCATTGACTATCTGTGGTGCATAAATAAATTGCAAACTCTCTAGCATTGAAAACCCAATTCCTTAGTAATATTCATAAGCTAAAAAAAACTCCGCATCCAAAAAAAGGATGCGAAGTAATTTACAGTTGTATTAAAAACGAGTACATACATCAGGGCCAATTGCCTGATCAGAGGGAACCCTTCCAACAATATTAAATTCGCCATTCTCCACGCGAACAGCAAACATATCTTGCATTGCCTGGTGATCTCCGGCACGCATCTTCTTTGTGCCTTGTGGAGTTTGCCAGCTTAAGTCATCCATTGCAGTCCGAACTTTATCAGTTTCAGTAGACTTAGCTTTTTCTACGGCAGCTTTATAAAAGTATAAAAGCCCATAAGAATCTGCACCATAAAGATCGGGTAGCTTGTTATAAGCTTTCTGGAAATCAGCAACGAATTTTTTATTCGCTGGAATATCTAACTTAGGTGAGTAGCCAACGCCTGTTACAAAACCATTTGCAGACTTCCCAATAGCACCTATATTTTGGGATGTAACTGTGCCGGATGCTCCGACAATTGTCACCCCTTTATTCAGGCCATACTCTCCCATCTGTGAAAATAACCGTACAGTATCGTTTCCAGCTACGGAGGTATAGATCACATTAGGCTTAGCAGACCTTACTTGACCAAAGTATGGTGAATAATCCTTATTATCAAGGGGTGCAAAAACCTCGCCAACAGCCTTGCCGCCTTTTTCAGTAGAAGCCCTCTTAAATGCCGATACAGTGCTCCGACCCATCTCATAATCAGGTCCGATAAAGAATATATTTGCCTTAGGAATTTCTTTTTCAACCCATGCAGCTAATGCTGCAGACTGCATACCTGCACGCGCATTTACACGAAATACGTTTGGCGAGCATTTATCTCCAGTAATCGAATCTGCAAATGAAACCGATGTTGCCATTAGCCTATTATTTCGTTCGGCTACCTGCCCTACCGCCAATGTAGATCCCGAATTAACAGTTCCAGTTAAAAAGTCAACTTTTTCTACTTGGAATAATTTCTCGGCCTTTTGGGTTGCGACTGCAGGATTTGCCTCCTCATCTTCGTAAATCAAATTAACTTTTCTACCATTAATTCCACCGGCAGCATTAATTTCCTTAGCGGCGAGATCTAAGCCCATTTTTACTTGCTCCCCAATTGGGGTATACGTACCAGATAATGGCGTTACAACACCAATTTTGATAGGGCTAGATTGCGCAGAAGCTAAAGGTGCGCCAAGACATAAAGCTACAGCTAGAGCGATTTTTCTTGTTTCAAATTGCTTTTTCATGATGTACTCTCCTTTAAAAATTAATAACCAACAAAATTTGGTTGACGCTTTCCATGAAAAGCCTCAACCCCTTCCTTAAAATCGTCCGAATTACGTAAACGGCTATAACAATGCCCCTCGACTTCAATTGCTGTAGTTAATAGGCAATCCTCTGTTTCGTTCAGCATCTTCTTTGCTGTTCTCTGCGCGAGAGGCGAGAATGCACGTAGTTCATCTACTAATTTAGAAACGGCACTAGCAAGTTCAGAATCTGGAACGCACTCAGTTGCTACGCCCCATTCATATGCTTGCTGACCTTTAATACGCCGAGAACGCATCACAATATCTTTAGTTCTAGTTATGCCAACCATTTTTTGTAAACGCGCAGATCCACCTGAACCAGGAATTTGACCTAATTTTTGTTCTGGCAATGCATAGAGGGTAGATTCAGCTACTATTCGAAAATCGCATGCTAAAGAAATTTCAAAGCCAACACCAAAACAATAGCCATGGTTTGCAGCAATGACTGGTTTTGTACAACGCGTAGGCGCTGCAATGTTCCATGCTAATTTTGAAACAGATTCTGGAGTCGCATCCAAAAACCCTTTAATATCTCCGCCACTAGAGAAATGCTCCCCTTCAGCTCTCAATACAATAATACGGACGCGATCATCAGCATCTAAGGTCTCGAATGCAGCGCGTAATTGATCGCGCTGTGGCATCTGTATCACGTTAAAAGGAGGCCTCTTTAAAACAATATCTGCCCTTTGTTGGGATTCATTAATTTCCACATAGAAACCATCAGGGTTATCAAGAATATTGCTAAAGGGATGCTTCAAAATTGTGGTCATAAAGTCTTTCAAGTTAAAAAATTAAGCTCTTTCATATTCGCCAGCTACCAACATCCGCCGTAACACCTTTCCCACTGGGGACTTTGGAATTTCTTTTACAAACACGTACTCTCGGGGTCGCTTTAGGTTGATTAAATCAGAACCTCGGCAATATTCATCTAGGGTGTTTGAATCCAAGATCCCAGAAGCCCTTATGAAAGCAACTACTTTTTGGCCAAGGCGATCGTCTTTTAACCCTGCAACCGCTACCTCACTCACCAAAGGATGCAAAGACAAGAGTGATTCGATCTCGACAGGGGAAATATTTTCCCCCCCAGAAATGATCATGTCATCTACGCGGCCGGTAACAAACAAATCGCCAGACTCATCAAAGTAACCTGTATCGCCCGTGAAATACCAGCCTCCCCGAATAGACTTTTGATCTGCATCTGGTCGCTTCCAGTAGCCTTCAAATGCCTCATCTCCCGAGAGGTCACAAATGATCTGCCCCTCTTCATTGCAGGGTGCCACTAGTGTAGGCATAGTCTGTATAGATCCTTGATCTAACTTAACTACCTTAATACGTGCATTTATTCCAGCCTTGCCAGCGCAGCCTGGCTTAGCTACAGCATTCTGATTAATAGTGTATGTATAAATTTCACTTGAGCCATAGTGATTTACGAATAATTCAGGAGCAAAGGCTTCATTTAGACTCAGCAATAAAGCATCATGCATAGGAGCGCCTGCAAATCCTAACTTCCTAACCGTTTTAACTCGACTTACATTGAAATTTTTTGACTGGAGCATGTCGTGATAAAGCGTTGGCACTAAATAGAGATGAGTCACTGCCTCCCGCTCAATTGCTTCTATTGCCATATCCGCATCCCAACGTGGTATGGCAATATATGTGCCATTAACAATGCATAGAGATAGTAGTGTACGCACACCCATGGTGTGATAAAGGGGCATTACACCTAAGGTCACCTCAGCCATTGCATACTGGTTTTGAGCCACATGTGCAATTCCTGCTGCTCGCTCAGCCTGCTGCTTTCTAGGAACACCTTTCGGCTTGCCGGTAGTGCCGGAAGTAAAAAGCATGACAGAAACATCCTCGACATGCCCCTGTGCAATAGGTTTAATACCTACCTGTATTAACTCCTCAAAATACGTATACCCATCTGAGGGCACCTTCTCCATACAAAGAATGACCGAGATTGATTTGCTAGTTTCTGATTGCAAATAGTTACTAAGAGATACTTCCTCAACGAATGCTAGTTTGACATCAGCATTTTGAGCACAATAGTCAATCTCGTTAGACTTGGAACGCCAATTTAAAGGTACGATAGCGATACCTGACATCTGGCAAGCCCAATGAATTGTGGCTGCCTCATGGCGATTCTGCAAAATAGTCAAAATCCGGTCACCGTTCTTCAAGCCTTTTTTATTGAAAAATTTTTGAATAGCGCCTATATGTAGCGCCCACTCTGCATAGGTGTAGCGCTTGCTGCCATCTACAATCGCCAATCTATCTGGATCACGCTCTACAGCCTGCAAAAAAGTTCTGCCTAAATCAAGCATGCTCTCTCCCATTTTTGTAGGCTCTAGCTGATGCAACCTCTAAAACTGCCTCGACTATTCCAACATATCCAGTGCATCGACATAAATTGCCCGATAATCCCTCCCGAACCTCCAACTCAGTCGGATTTGGATTTTTGTTAAGTAAGTCCTTCGCTGACATCAAAAATCCAGCCGTGCAAAATCCGCATTGAAGCGCATGATATTTTTTAAAGGCACTTTGCAAATCAGACATCTCGCCCGATTTTGCTATACCTTCGACGGTATTAACACTTGCACCATTAGCTTGACAGGCGAACATCAGACAAGAACGGACCACTTCTCCATCGAACTCAACGGTACATGCTCCACATACGCCATGTTCACATCCTGCATGAGTACCTGTTAAGCCTAAGTCATGCCGAATAAAATCAAGCAATGTAGTACGTGATTCACAAGCAGCTTCGCGCTCAACTCCATTTAAAGATAGTGTTACTAAATGGTTCTTCATTCTATTTAATCACTCTAAAATCTGTAGCTTGTTGGCATGCACGCTTCCCAAGTGAGCGCATCAGATGTCGGCGTAGTCCTGAAGTTGCGGTTGGATCTTCCCTTACCTCTGTTTCAGAGGCTAAATCATCTATAAACTGGCTAATCTCATTTATAGAATTAGCAACGCATTTATATACCCGCACAGTATCATCAACTCCACCAAACCCTACGGTCCAACTATTACCTTCCTGGATGACTGCAACAGCTACTACTGCATAATCTCCATGGCGATAACCATACTCAGAAAATCCAAATCTGGCATCATGCCCACGAATAGGAAACTGGACAGACTCGATAAATTCATTTGATTGACGGCAAGTTTGAAGTGCTCCTAGAAAAAAATCCTTGGCTTGAACTATCCGCTTCTTCTTTTTGCTAACTAGTGTGACAGAGCCATCTAATACGGCTAGGCCAAGAACTAGTTCGGCGCTGGGATCAGCATGAGCAATAGATCCGCATACTGTTCCACGATTCCGAATTGGGGCATGGGCTATCCATGGGAACATCATGCTTAAAAGTGGCTGAGTCTTATCAAGATCACTCCACTTTTCTAATTCAGCCTGTCTAACACCAGACCCAACAAGCAGGACATCACCAGAAACACCAAAATTTTTAAGTTCTATAACCTTATTGATATCGATGAGATGATCAGGGCTAGCCACCCTCATTGCCAATACGGGAACCAGTGTTTGGCCGCCAGCAATGATACGGGCATCATCACCATACTGGTCTAACAAATTTAAAATATCTGCTTGGGAGTTGACCTGGTGCATGACAAATGGAGCAGACTTCATTTACCAACTCCCAATATGGTAAAGAATCTGCTAAGCAAGAGTTTAAATAAACCTTCCTGTTTTGCACCGGCTTCTTTTGCAAGCGCCCTAAACAGCTGATCTAAGACCAATCGAATTGCACCCTCTAATAACCTGCTACCAATTGCTGCAAGCTTTCCTGATACCTGAGCTTGGTAGTCGTACTTTAAAACAGTAGTGCCTCCATCATTCTTCAGACTTACTTGACCCATCCCCAACGCCATTCCAAGTGGGCCACGACCCTCTCCACCTAAGGAAAAACTATCAGGATCTTGAATATTTGTTAAATTAACTTTGGCTACAAATCGAGCCTTTGCAATACCAATTCGTACAACTGCTATGCAATCAAACTGAATACCATCTGATATAGATGTTTTACGTATGGATTCACAGCCCGGAATAACATTTTTTAACCTCTCCGGATCAAGTAAAACTGCAAAGATACTTTCTGGAAGAACCTGCAACCTAACTTCACCCTGAGCTTTCAAAGGATAATCAGCATTTGAGACCATTGAAGAAGTCTGATTCGATGGCTTATCAAGCTTAAGCGAACCCTTTTTTACAAGAAGTGCATGAATTCGACTTGGGGTTGCAGGCAGGATAATATCCTCGATATCTAATGCGTCTGCAATTGCATTTGCAATACAAACTGGAGTACTCATACTATTTCCCTCGCCAATTCCTTTGGCGCCCAAAGGAGTGAATGGGCTTGGAGATTCTTGGTGATAAATTTTTGGAGTACAAATATCACTTGCAGTCGGTAGGCGATAATCTGCAAAAGTTCCGGACAGAAAATTTCCATCACTACTATAGACAAACTCCTCAAAAAGAGCTGCCCCAACGGCTTGTGCATAGGCACCATAAATCTGTCCATCTGCTAAAGCTGGGTTTAATATTTTTCCTGCGTCATGTACGGTAATGTATTGATCAACTTTTGCCGAGCAAGTTTCCGGATCTATCTCGATCCCACAAGCATCGATAGCAAAACCATACGCAGCGGAAGTATTAATTCGATCACCCTCATCAGGCGCCTCTAAAACATCTGCGCTCCAAAAGTGCGTTTCCTGTAGCGCAAGAATGGCCTCAGGTCCAAGAGCCTCTCGAATCAATCCTGGAGACCAATGGAAATTTCCGCATAATCTTGAGAAAGAAATGCGCCTGGTCTCATCTCCTGCTACCGATATGTTTTCATTTGCAAATATTAAGTCTTCTGGCTTTGCCTGCAGTGCCTGCGCTGCATAATCAGCAATTCGAGCCTTTAACTTTTCCGCCGCAAGAAATACTGTACCCGCAACTGCTCCAGCAAAACGACTTGAATAGTTTCCGGCGGCAATTGACCATGCATCTTTAGCAGTATCAAAATCAACATTCACCTGAATTTGTGAAGGCAAGACACCAAAAACATCTGCTAAAAGCTGGCTGATAACGGTTTGATGGCCTTGGCCAGCTGGTGCTGAGGCGATATTTGCAGAAATATTTCCAGAAGGGTCAATACTTACAGTTGCTGAGGTGATCGCTCCATTTTTAGGACCGGCTTTTGCTCTTTGCTCTTTTGTAAGAACGGTTGTGATGTAACCCATATTAGAAACTGAAGGTTCAACAATCGATGAAATACCAATGCCGTAGTAACGTCCCTCTTTTTTTGCCTGCTCCCTACGGTCTAATATTTTTCGAAACTCTGGAGAACCCTCCAGTATTTTCAAAGCCTGTTGGTAGTTACCAGAATCTAGTAATGCTCCTGCAGCAGCCCGATATGGAAATTGATCTTTTTGAACATAATTTAGCGCTGCAATTTCTTGATGCGTTTTACCTAACGTTTTAGCAATTTTATGAATCAGACGTTCCAGGGCATAATAAACTTGAGGACCGCCAAAACCCCTTACCAGTCCAGTAGGAGTTTTATTAATCAATACAACACGATTACGAATTTTTAAATTCTGAATTTGATATGGACCTGTAACGCACCCATGCATGCGATAAAGAGTTGCTGGCTCAGGAGCCCTTAAATAAGCACCGCAATCTTCAATTTGATCATAATCTAGCGCTAATATCTTTCCATTTCCATCCACTGCAGCACGTAAATGAGTGTGTCGGGATGTTGCAGAAGTTGCTGCCTGAAGATGCTCTAAGCGATCCTCAATAAACTTTACTGGGGCGCCAGCTTTACGCGATGCTAAACAGCTCATGATGATGTATGGCAATACTGATTGTTTAACACCAAAACTACCGCCTGAATCTGGGGCAACATGATGACGTAATTTTGTTCCGGGAATCTTAAGTGCAGCAGCCATGACTACTTGTAATGAGAATGGCCCCATAAAATTTGACGTTACTTCATATGAGGAGTCCGCCTCCCGCCATTGTGCAATAACACCCCCTGTTTCTATGGGTGTACAAGAATTGCGAGGATAGCGGATATCCACTTCAATGACACTGGCAGCCTGTTGGAAAGCAGTATCTGGATCACCGTATTGAAATGAGCGATCTGAAACACAATTACTACCAATATCCTCATGCAAAATGACGGAATTATCTTGTAGAGCAGCATCTACATCGACTAAAGCAGGAAGAGGCTGAATATTGACCCCAACCCTCTCAACCCCGTCTTCTGCCAGCGCACGTGATTCAGCAATGACTACTGCTATAGGCTCTCCCACATAGCGCACGTATTCGCTAGCCAATACCCACTGACGCATAGAGGTTTTCACAGCAACCACCAATGGATTAGACCAGGCCTGGACATCCTTGAGCGTCAAAATAGCCCTCACACCCCTAATCTGTAATGCCTGCTCAATGTCCACTGAAATAATTTTTCCATGAGCGATTGGAGAGCGCACAACTGCTGCGTATAGCGTTCCAATAGGCAAAGGAAGATCATCGAGGTAGCGACCTCCCCCCGTCAGAAGAGCAACATCTTCTACGCGTTCACATGACCTGCCTAAATAATTTGCACTTGGTTTCAATCTACTCTTTTCAGCTGAATTAATATAAATTAATGCTGAAAGAAGCTTAATCATCGGATAAGCAGCATGCTTACCCTAAAGTCCGACTGCTTACCTTAGAGTCTGATTATATGCATCAGGTAAACCCTAGGAGTCTAGCTTGGGTGCCTTTTCTACTTGCTGACGATAAAGGCTTGGGGTAACCCCCTGGTGCTGTTTAAAAAACCGAGTGAAATGACCTTGCGCAGAAAACCCCAACTCATCGCCAATATGTATCAAGCTCTCATCCTTATCAGCTAGAGCGTCGAATGCAAATTCCATTCGAAGCACATTAGCAAATACTACTGGCGACAATCCAGTACAACGTCGAAAGAGCTCAAAGAAGTGTGAGCGAGATAGATTAACGCTTTTAGCGACTAATGCGATGTCATTAAAGCCTTGGGGAGATGTACGCATTAGGTGAATCGCCTTCCTAATGCGCGGATCCATAAAAGCCAATGTATTTCCAGAGCTTCGTAAATCGCCAGCAGTTATAACATCGGTATTTTCCATAAAGCTTAAAGTAAGCTCTAACAACATAGACTCAAGTTGGTCATGGGCAATTTGATCTGCCCACCATAATTCCATCGATATCTTTTCCAAAGCCTTTTTTTGATAAACGCCCATGGTAGATAGATTATTAATAAAAAAACGGGGATGACTGCTGGCTAAGAATTTTTTACTAAAAGATGCCAACCATTTTGGCTCAAGATAAAGAGCTAGCAAAATTGGATTATTGCTACCAACCGGTAGATGGAGATATGAATGCTCCTCCCAGGCATTAATCAGTACTGCATTACTGTCAGTCAATGGACAATTTTTTCCTCGGACCTGAAAAGCAGTGTCAGGACCGCCGACCTTGCATAAAATGTGGCAATGATGATGCGCATGGGTAACCAAGGGCGCATCCATTTCTAGTAGCGCCACGCGACCAAACTCTCCATGAAGTAGTCGAATTACTTTAGACATAATTAATCATCTCACAGACCTAGATTTGCTGGGAGGTAGGTTGTATTGCAGCGCAAAAGAAAGGCCCTAAGATTTCAGGACTTTTTAAGCATCATCTATTTCATCTTTATTGGGTGCAAATCGGTACAGTGTGCGTGCGCTACTTCTGCTGCAGGGATCGAGGCTTATACGGTATAGAATCTAAGGGAATCTACTAATCTCAACAGTGATAACTAGGTTTGAGTTCGAGTCTTAAATAACCTATTTACCAAAAAATATGACTATAAACAATCTATTTTTAGAAGACTTAACTATTGGGCAAAAATTTACATCAGGCATCGCTTCAGTACAAGAATACTTAATTCAAGAATTTGGATCCCAATATGACCCACAACCATTCCACACCAATAAAGAGCTAGCAAAAAATACTTTTTTTAAAGGGCTGGTAGCCAGTGGGTGGCACACTGCAGCAATAACCATGCGATTACTTGTACAGAGCAATCTCAAGCCTGCTGGCGGCCTCATCGGTGCTGGTATTGACGAACTAAGGTGGCCAATTTCAGTTTATCCAGGAGATGAGCTACACCTAGATATAGAAATTATAGAGACAAAAAGATCGGCATCAAAACCAAATAGAGGGTTTGCAAAAATTAAAGTGCTTACGAAAAATCAAAACGAGTCTATTGTAATGAGCTATGTAGCCACTTTAGTAGTAGAAAGCAAAATAAAAATTTAGTTCGAATTCAGTAAAAAGAGATGTTGTTTAAATATTTAAATATGCAAAGCATTGCTCAATTCACCCACTGCATATACCTAATCAGAGTTAAAGCAAAAATGAGCTCGAACAACAACATAAACATTAGTTTTAAGGTGTTAAGATCAGGTGTTCACCGCCACCGAGAACCTTGTTGTTGGGCCGAACGTCATGGGTCCGACATGCCATTGGCCGGCTAGGAGTCGGTTCAACCGACATTCCAAGCGCCCTTTTAAATGACGCTTGTAGCTTAATTTCAGATTTAAATAAGGGTCGATGCGTAAATTTGTCGGTTTACCCGACAAAATTACTGATAACCCAGTTGCCGATAGTAGACTGGATACTCAACGCTAGATCCAAGGCCTCCCCAACGCCGGCCAAGCTCACGCATGATTGGGTCAATAGACCACAATCCTCCAGTCTACTTTTATATGAACTGATATGAATTTGGCCTGCCCAGCACGATTCGAACGTGCGACCTACGCCTTAGAAGAATTCGTGGCTGTTAAAAAGTCTATATATTTCAACGGATTATAACTTAAAAACAGCAC
>Ga0209768_10001328_pt1 | contig 15942 bp, 19 predicted proteins | sample LauGreSBDMM110SD_3_FD_187564 | JGI IMG/M metagenome (GOLD analysis project Ga0209768, IMG submission 187564) | Freshwater lake microbial communities from Lake Michigan, USA - Sp13.BD.MM110.SD (SPAdes) (version 2) | ecosystem: Environmental > Aquatic > Freshwater > Lake | place: Lake Michigan... | reverse complement strand
GAACTGGCTAAGACAGGTGATGCCGAGAAGCGTATGCTCTTGTGTGAGTGGGGCTTGAAAGTCAAGAATGAGAAAGCTCATGGCGCTGTCTATGACTTGAACTCAACAATTCAGACCTAATCTGAAACAACTGGGTGGGCTAATAACCCACCCTTTTTTTATATATGCACACAAAACTTTTTGACATTAATACTGAAACTGGTACTCGCAAGATGTGGCATTACGATGCCGAAAAAGACGAAGCTACCATTGAGACAATTATTGATGCGACTCAGATAGTTTCAGACAACAAAGATAAATTCAATTCTTTTGATGAGAAGGCTACTTGGAAGGGCGATATGCACCATATTGCATCTATTCCAATGGCATTGTTTTATCAAATGAAAGCGGAAGGGAAACTTGATGACCAAGCTTACATGAAGCGTTGGCTCAATGACCCTGATAATCGTGCATTTCGCACTAGACCTGGAGAAGTTTAATGGATAGTAAGACCATTGGGATATTAGTCCCAACACGGGACTTTGTTAATTCTGGATTTGCCTTTGATTTGGCTAGATTAGTCGGATTTACTGTAGGTACAACAAATCACAAAGTAGTGATCTACACTAGCTCTGGCACTTTGTTGTCAGCACAACGTCAGGATTTAGCTAGGGATGCTATTGCGGCTGAGTGTACACATACCCTGTGGCTAGATAGCGATATGCGGTTTCCAAAAGATTCCATCATTCGCTTGTTAAAACATGATATTGGTATTGTCTGCGGAAACTATGCAAAACGTAGATTCCCGACAGAACCAATTGCGGTGAAAAAAAATACCCCAGACATGGATGCAACATTTATAAATCGGGTATATACTGATGACGATTCAACAGGACTTGTTGATGTAGACTACTGCGGGATGGGTGTAATGCTTGTCAAATCCGAAGTCTATAAATCTATGGAATATCCTTGGTTTGCTATCCCTTGGGTTCCTGCTGCGGAAGACTACATTGGTGAAGATGTATGGTTTTGCCGTAGAGCCGCCCAGAATGGGCATAAAACTTATGTGGATCAAGATCTTTCTAAGGAAATCTTCCATATTGGAACATTTGAGTTCAAACATGAGCATACACTAGCGTGTAGGGATGTAGAAAATGGCAATTGATACTTTTGCAGGGCTTAAAGCAACAATAGCAGATTATCTTAATCGGGATGACCTGACTTCTGTTATTCCAAGCTTTATTACCATTGCAGAAGCCAAATTCAACCGCAAGTTGCGTACTCGCCAAATGATTAAACGTGCTGAAGGACAGATTGAATCAGCGTTCTTTGCCTATCCTGCTGATTGGCTACAGGCCAAAGAGTTCCAATTAAATACAAATCCCATAGTCAGATTACAGTTTGTAACTGAGGCTTATGGTGATGAGTTAAAGGCCAATAGATACGTTTCTACTGGTCAACCAGCATATTACACAATTACTGGTACGCAATTGGAGTTTATTCCTACTCCAGATTCAACATATAGCGCAGAACTTACATATTATGCTAAGATTCCTGCGTTGAGTGATTCAAACACAAGCAACTGGCTTTTAGCTTATGCCCCAGACTTGTACCTGTATGGTGCGCTCATGGAGGCTGCACCATATTTGAAAGACGATGAACGTCTACCAGTATGGAGTCAGATGTATGTCAACTCCTTGGGCGACATTGAGGTAGCAGATCAAAGGGCATCTGTTTCTTCAACTCCACTTGTTCGTGCCCGTTCTTTGGGATAAAAAATGTCATCTTTTACAGACTACACAGAAAATCTTGCACTAACCTACTTGTTTACAACAGGTTCTGCAACTCGCCCTACCGCTTGGTATGTGGGGTTGTTTACTGCCGCACCTAGTGATACTGGTGGCGGTACAGAAGTTTCTGGTAATGGTTATGCCCGTGTAGTTACAGGAACCATCTCTGGTAGTGGTACTGCAACAACTTTCACTAACGCTGCCGCAATTGAGTTTGCCGCTGCCTCTGGTGGAAATTGGGGAACAATTGGTTGGGCAGGTATTTTTACTGCTTCAACTGGTGGCACTTTGCTTGCTTGGGCTCCCTTGACTACTGCAAAAGCAATTAATGACGGAGACATTTTCCGCATTCCTGCTTCTAGCTTGTCTATAACATTGGCATAACATGGCTGCTTACGGGCGTGGCGATTATAGCGGAGGAGCTTACTCCTTTGGAGCGTACTTAGGTGCGCTTGCTATTGTCTCTGCCTCGACTGTAGTTGTTGCTGGTGAGAATATTAAGGATGCTCAGTTTGAGATTTTCTCAAGCAGTACAGTATCTGTAGGTGCGGAAAAGATTTCAAGTGCGTCACTTGCAGTTGTTGATACTTCTGTAATGACTGCGGCAGGTGGATTAGATGCGGTTGGCAATCTTTTTATCATTGATATAAGTACTTTAAATATTCAATATAACCGCATTGTGCATTTTGGGGCAGTACTTAATGATACTTCTAGCGTTGTGATTAATGCTAGAAAGAAATGGGAAACAGAATCAGATGTGTCCGAAGCTTGGACAACAGTTTCTGTATAAAGTTCAGACTATTAGGGGTAAAAAATGGCAGATACAACCACCACAAACCTAGGCTTAACTAAGCCAGAAGTTGGCGCATCCACAGATTCATGGGGTACAAAGATCAATACTGATCTAGACTCTATTGACGCATTGTTTGATGCTGGTCCTGTCCTCAAAGTTACCAAAGGTGGTACTGGTGGTGCTACTGCATCAGCCGCACGAACTGCTCTTGGTTTAGCAATCGGCACAGATGTATTGGCTTATGATGCAAACTTGCAGAGCTTTGTTACTGCCTTTACATTGCCTACTGCCGACTCTACAGCAAACTATGTTTTAAAGACCAACGGATCTGGAACATTGGGCTTTGCAGCTCCTGGTGATGTTGCGCTTGCAGCAGATCAAACCTTTACGGGAACCAATACATTTTCAGGCTCTAGTAGCAAAACAGCCATTGTTCTAAACGATGCGGCAGAGGTGGCTACAGTATCAGCAACTGCGGCTACTGGAACAATCAACTACGACATTACCACTCAGTCTGTTTTGTATTACACAAGTGACGCAAGTGCTAACTGGACAGTTAACTTCAGAGGCTCTAGCGGTACATCATTGAATACTTTAATGAGTACAGGTCAATCAATGACTGTGGCTTTCTTGGTTACTCAAGGCTCTACTGCTTACTACAATTCTGCTGTGCAAGTTGATGGCACTACATCTGGTGTTACTACTAGGTGGTTAGGTGGTGCGCCTACTGCTGGTAATGCTAGTGGCATTGATTCTTATCGTTATTTGATTATCAAAACGGCAAGTGCGACTTTCACAGTCTTGGCAAGCAACACACAATTTAAGGCTTAAACCATGCCATTACAAGCAACTTCTGGTGCGGCTAGTTACGATGCCTTTGGTGGTGGTGTTCCTATTATCCCAAACTACATTGAAGAAGTGTTTAGCACATACCTTTATACGGGTACAGGTGCATCACAGACTATTACCAACGGGATTGACTTGGCGGGTAATGGTGGATTGGTTTGGACAAAAATAAGAACTGTTGCTCAAGGACATCCACTTACTGATACTGTTCGTGGCTCAAATAAAATAAGTTTTAGTAATTTGGCAGGTTCGCAATTTACACAATCTGACACAATTACATCATTTAACAGTACGGGGTATACGCTAGGCGCAGATTCAGGAAATTTTGGTTTTAATGCTACTGTTAACCCCCACGTTTCATGGACCTTCAGAAAGCAGCCGAAATTTTTTGACATCGTAAGTTACACTGGGACGGGTTCTAACGCAACAATTTCGCATAATTTAGGCTCAGAGCCGGGTTGCATTATTGTTAAACGTACAAATGCCGCAGGACAACAGTGGTTTGTTTATCACAGAGGAACTTCTTCTGGAAATAAATATTTAATGTTGAATAAGACTGATGCTGAAGATACTGGATTTTTTTGGAATCCAACAAGTACAACTTTTGATGTTAGTTCAACTCTTGGTTTAACAGCCACTGGTGGTACTTATATCTGTTATTTATTCGCCCACAACGCAGGAGGCTTTGGCCTAACTGGTACAGACAATGTGATTTCGTGTGGGTCGTTTACTGGAAACCAAACTGCTGTTAATTTGGGGTATGAGCCACAATGGATTTTGTTTAAAAATATAAATAACGCAGTGGGTAATTGGCAACTTGTTGACAATATGCGTGGATGGACGTCTGATTTAAGAAAGGCGTTTCTTTTTGCTAATCTTACAGACGAAGAGTCGCTTGAAGACACCACTGATATGACTCTTACTTCCACAGGTTTTATTGGTAATGCTGGCGCAAACAACGTAATCTACATAGCCATACGTAGAGGCCCAATGAAAGTGCCTACAAGTGGGACTAGTGTGTTTACACCAGTATTAGGGCGTTCTGCAAATCCTAACTATTTGGCAGGGTTTCCTGTTGATTTAGGAATTAGTGAATATCGAGTTAATGGCTCAAACTCTACTGGTTCAAGACTTCAAGGCTCTAACTCAATGGATACGGCCTCAACAGGTGCTGAAGCTAGTGATGGTTCGCTCAAATGGGATTTTATGAACGGCTATTACACAGGAGGCCGTACAACTGATTTTATTTCGTGGGCTTTTAGACGTGCGCCTAGCTTCTTTGATGAGGTTTGCTATACAGGGACGGGAAGTGCTACGACATTCAATCACAATTTGGGTGTAGTGCCTGAGTTGATGATTGTTAAAGAACGCAATGGTGCAAATGGATGGCAGGTATATTCAGCTTCATTAACAAATACTGAGTATTTAATACTTAACACATCTGCCGGTGTTCCTGCTTCAAGTGCAACTCGATGGAATAGCACCACGCCAACGTCAACAGTTTTTAGTGTTGGAACTCATGGTGCTACAAACGGAAGCGGTCAGAATTTTGTTAACTACCTATTTGCAACCTGTGCTGGTGTTTCCAAAGTAGGCTCATACACAGGTAACGGCACAACTCAAACAATCAATTGTGGCTTTACAGGTGGTGCTAGGTTTGTACTTATCAAGCGTACAGATGCTGCAGGTGATTGGTACGTCTACGATACAGCCCGTGGCATGACTACATTGACAGACCCATATCTTGCTCTTAACAGCACATCCGCAGAATCTGCAACCCTTGGTTCTGTAACAACAGTTTCAACAGGCTTTGCGTTGAACTCAACCATCTTGGCCGCCATCAATGTTAGTGCTGGCACATACATCTTTTTAGCAATTGCTTGAGGTAATTAAAATGCAAATCAGAATCCAATCAACAGGCGCAGTAATGTACGAAGCAGAATTTCGTGCATATCAAAAAGCCAATGGTGGCCCATCATGGGACATAACAACAACTGAAGTCTTAGAGGCTTTGGGTGCTGATGTAGTCCTAGAAGGCCCACAAGCAACAGGCGGTACTGTTTACCAAACTTCAGTCTATGGCGGTGTAGAACAGATTGATGGTAAGTGGTACACCAAGTGGAATCTAGGCCCATCGTTCTTTCAAACAGAAGATGCTGATGGCAACGTCACTACTGCGGCTCAGAATGAAGCTAATTACAAGGCTACCAAGGATGCTGAACAGGCTAAGAATGTTCGTGCTACTCGTGGTGAAAAGTTAGCGGCAAGTGATTGGACTCAAGTAGCTGATGCTCCTGTTGACAAGGCAGTATGGGCTACATATCGTCAAGCATTGCGTGATGTAACTGCACAATCAGGTTTCCCTTGGACAATTACATGGCCTGATAAACCATGAAAGATGTAAGCCATGAACAAATCTATGAGCGTCTACTAGCTGTTGAAGCAAAGGTAGATGAGATAGATAAGAACACTAAAGACCTTGTAACTGCTATTGACGCTGCCAAGGGTGCTGTAAAGGTTCTTAACTGGATAGCATCTATTGCTCAACCAGTTTTGTGGATTGGTGGATTGGTCATTGCTGCGGGTGCAGTTTGGCAAACATGGCTTAAAAAGTAATGGCTAATGTAAAACAACAACTAGATATTCCTGCTATACCTTCTTTGGGTACATCAGGAATTGTCTATTCTCAAAGTCTTCAGAATCAAAATAATGGACTTTTGAGGTTGTTTTTTACTAAGTTAGTTAACGCAATACAGTCTGTTATTGGCCCAAGGGGTGGCAAGTACCTGAATAACCCTTATGGTGCTTTCCAAGATGGCACAGATCAGATTGCTGCCAATACAACTACTGCTTACCCTATAACTTTTGATACAACTGATTACGCAAATGGAGTCACTTTATCAAACAGTTCAAGACTTAATGTTACAGACTCAGGAATTTATAACATTCAATTTTCACTTCAATTAATAAATACAACAAATGCCTCACAAGATATAGACATTTGGTTTAGAAAAAATGGTACAAACATTGACAAATCTAACAGTAGATATGGATTGGCTCCAAGAAAAGGAGCTGGAGATCCATTTCATACTATTTGTGCTTTAAATTACTTTGTTGATTTAACTGCAAATGATTATGTTCAGATTGTTTGGAGAACAAGTGACGTTGGGGCATATATTGAACATTACGTTGCTAGTTCAACACCAACTAGGCCATCAATTCCATCTGTAATTGCTACAATTAGCTTTGTCTCCAACCTACCTAGGGAATAGAATACAGATATGGCTTACATTCCACTACAAATTCCTCCAGGCGTATACAAAAACGGGACTGAATATCAGTCTAAAGGCCGTTGGAACGGCTCAAATTTGGTACGTTGGTACGAAAACACCATCCGTCCAGTAGGTGGATGGAGGAAGCGTTCCACCAATCAAATGACAGGTTTAGCCCGTGGTCTGATTAACTGGCGTGATAACTCCAATAATAGACGTATCGGAATTGGTACACATTCAAAGCTTTATGCCATGAATGAGGCTGGTACTTTGTTTGACATTACACCTACAACATTTACTGTTGGTGATGCAGATGCAGTACTAAAGATTGGTTATGGCTATGGAACTTATGGAACAGCGGCCTATGGTGTTGCTAGACCAGATTTAGGCTCATATACCCCTGCTACCACTTGGAGCTTAGATACCTTTGGCGAATATCTGGTTGCTTGTTCATCCAAAGATGGGCAGTTGCTTGAATGGCAGTTAAATACCGCTAGTGATGCGGTTGCAATTACTAATGCACCAACTAGCTGTACAGGTCTTATTGTTACTCAAGAACGATTCTTATTCGCACTAGGTGCAAGTGGTAATCCACGTAAAGTTCAATGGTGTGACCAAGAAAACAATACTGTATGGACTCCTGCCGCCACTAATCAAGCTGGTGACTTTGAGTTAACCACTATTGGCTCTTTAATGTGCGCTAAACGGGTTCGTGGGGCTACCATTCTGTTTACTGATGTGGATGTACATACTGCCACTTATATTGGCCCACCATTCATTTATAGCTTTGAGCGTGTTGGTAATGGTTGTGGTGTTATTTCTAAGCAAGCAGTAGCCGCTACTGACAATGCTTGTATTTGGATGTCTGGATCAGGATTCTGGGTATACGATGGTTTTGTTAAGCCTTTGAACTCAGATGTATCAGATTATGTGTTCAGTAACATGAACACTACTCAATCATCTAAGGTTTACTGCGTCCATAACTCTACTTATGGTGAGATTTGGTGGTTTTACCCAAGCGCTGCCTCAAATGAAGTAGATTCCTACGTTTCTTACAACTATCGTGAGAATCATTGGGCCATTGGTACGTTAGCACGTACTTGTGGGACAGATCGTGGAATCTTTAATAACCCAATTATGGTTTCTACAGACGGGTACGTCTATGAGCATGAAATTGGTTTTGCTTATGATGGACAAACATTGTTTGCTGAGTCAGGACCAGTAGAGCTAGGAAATGGAGACAGAACCATGAGTCTGACAGGATTAGTTCCTGATGAAAAGACTGCAGGCGATGTTCAGGTTAGGTTTAGCACCAAGTTTTATCCTAATTCAACAGAATACAACCATGGCCCATATTCAATGGCAAATCCTACTTCAGTACGCATAAGCGGAAGGCAAGTAGCAGCCAAGATTGAGGGAGTTAGATTAACTGATTGGCGAGTTGGTACTATTAGGTTTGATGGAAAACTTGGTAGTTTGAGATAAAACTAGCTATTTTTAATAGTAAATATTATGATTGACCATGATTCTAAAGATTGGCGTGAACTAAGGAATGCCAAACTGTTAGAATGGTTTGGTGGCAACCAGAGTGCTGTAGACTTTTTAGTCGCTTTATCAAGTATTGCCGAGTTATGGGATGACTTGGTAGACAAGGATAAAGAGCCTAGCAGAAAAGACATAGATATTGTCTTTTGGAATGCTCTGGTGACGCTACCTACAAATGAGTTCTTTAATCAGAATAAGACATTTTTAATGCCTTTAGTGGTTCAGAGTATAAATGCTTGGCAAGACTCTGTAGAACTTGAAAGTGGTAATACCAACGACAGAGCTTATGCGCTCACATTGCGTATTATTTCATTACAAATAGCACCAATGATTGTCTTATTGCTTAGAGGAAAAGAAGCAATGAGAGATGTAAGTACGGATATGTGGCGATACTTTACGTCACATGATGATGCAATTAAATGGATACAAGGGGAATAATATGTCTCTAGGCGGTGGAAGTTCAAGTCAGCAGCAGTTAGATCCTGCAATGCGTGATGCATTTTTGGCTAATGTCGAAAAGTCACAAGGTGTTGCCGCTGGTCTAGCTCCTAGAGAGTTTGCAGGATTTACTCCTGACCAAATGGCATCTTTTAATGTTTCTCGCCAGTTTGCAGACCCTAATAGTAGGCAAATGAGTCAGCTTGGTACTGCGTCTAACTTAGCTACAAGTGCAGGACTATATCAACCCGAAAGAGTAGCTTCCCGTGATGTTGAGGCGGCATTGGCTAATGCAGCTCAACTTAATCGTGGAACTATTAGAGATGTTGCGAATCAAGGTGTAACAGGACAACAAGTAGCGCAAGAGGCTCTTGGTGCAATTGCTCCACAAGCAAGAGCTAATATTCGTGATATTGCGGCTGGTTCGTTCTTAAACCAGAACATTCAACAGTATATGAACCCATATACTCAGGCTGTTACAGAACAAGGATTGACAGAATTAGAACGTGCAAGACAGTTGCAACAACAGCAAACTGCGGCTCAAGCTGTTGCTGCTAAAGCTTTTGGTGGATCTCGCCAAGGTGTAGCAGAGGCAGAAACCAATCGTGCTTACGGAGAAAGCGCACAGAAGTTTATTGCTCAACAAAATGCTCAGGCTTACGATCAGGCACAACGTGCTTCTGAAGCTGATTTAGCCCGTCAGATGCAAGCGCAACAACTTAATCAAGCTCAAGATTTGGCAACAACTCAACAATCCTTGCAATTGGCAGGACAGTTTGGTTTAGCTAATCAAGATGCTGCATTACGTGCTGCTCTTGCTAATCAAGGTATTGATTTATCAACTGGTCAGCTTAATACTGAAAATATACAACAAGTTAACCTTGCTAATCAAGCATCTAGAAATCAAGTTGGATTGGCTAATGCTGCTAATTTCTTGCAAGCTAATCTAGCAAATCAAGCGGCAGGATTACAAGCTAATCAACAGCGTTTAGGTGCTGCGGGTCAAGTTGCAAATATTGCAGGTCAAGGCCAACAAATGGGCTTTGCAGGAGCAAATCAACTTGCACAACAAGGTTCTGTACAACAAAGATTCTCACAAGATCAGTTGGATGCGATCCGCAATCTGCCATTGGAGCAACAACAGATTCTCAATCAAGCATTGGGTATCAATGTTGGTGGCGGTTCTGGTGTACAACAATCATCTACTTCACGCCAAGGTTTGCTTGGCTTGTTGGGTCTTGGTTAAGGAGTAAATTATGCCTTTTAATATTGGGTTGTTATCTGATGCCGCATTGACGGGATTAACTGATACTGAAAAAGAATCAATGCAAAAGCAAGCGACTCAACAGTTCTTTTTGGGTAGTTTGTTAAGTGGTGATCCTGGTATTGGCTTTAAGTCAGCATCTGAGATCCCCTCTACTGCTTTAAATATGCAGAAGATGATTCGTGATTCTCAAATTGCTCAACGTCAGCAAGAAGAGCTTGCAGCGTTTACTGGAAAATTTGCTCCAACTCCACAACAAGCAAGAACAAAAGTATTAAATTCATACTTTGGTAGGGAGCCAGATTTATCTAGTCCATATTCATTGCTTAACAAATTAGGCGCTCCACAAGAAAGAGTGGAACCACAGTTAATCAATAAACCAATTGATTATAAACAAGCTTTGACTGAGTCATTGCGCTTGGCAGGAAACCCTGCACAACCACAATTGCGTGAAACTTTAACTGCAATGCAAGATAAACTACAAGATGGTTATATTGTAGGTCCAGGAGGAGTAATTACTGGTTTTGCTCCTAAAGTTGACACTAAAGCTGGCACAGTTACAACTGGGACAATGGTAAATGGACAACCTCAATTTGAAACAAATGTGTTGAAAGGTGCTGCAAAAGCCGCTGCACTCAACACAATACCTGAGTTGCAAAAAGGTGAGCAATATGCTTTTGACAATAACCAAAATATTATTGGTATTGTTAATGCTAATGGTGTTTTAGAGGCTTTAGCGGCAAGAACTAGAGTTGAAACTGCGACTCGTGAAGCCAATATTCCTCGCCCAAGCTTTACAGAATCTGGTGCGCCAACATTTACTTATGCTAACCCTCCAGGTCTTACTAGTGGCGCAGTTCAACCAGCAGGTGTTGCTCAACCTACTAGTGCACAACCAGTAACTGGTCCTAGTACTGCTCAAACAATTTTGAATGAAGCATATAAGCCGATTCTGGCTGATGCCTACAAAGGTTATCAAACAGCAAATAAAACTGCTCCATATATTGACCAACTAGAAAATGCTTATAACCAAAAAGATTTTGATACTGGGTCATTTACAGGTCTTAAAACGCAATTAGGTAATGTTTTTAACAGTTTGGGTGTATCTGGAGAACGAAACAAAGCATTCTTAAAAAATGCTATTTCTGCTCGTCAAGCTATTAATGCTTTAACTGGTGAAAGTTTAACTGAGGCTGTAGGAGCAATTTCTAACTTTGAAATTAACTACTATGGTCAACGTAATGCTCAGATTACAGACCCTAAAGAGTCAACAAAATTTAACTTAGCAATTCTAAGAGAAGTAAGTAAAAGAAAGCAAGATTACTACAAGTTTGTTTCTGATAAAAATAATGCAGGTCCTGATGCAGCTAATAAATGGGCAGCATCTCCACAAGGTCAAAAGCAAATGTTTGAGGCTGCTTCATTACGTAAATATCTTCCAACAAAGAAAGTTATTGGTGGTCCTGATGATGGAAAAATTGCGTACATATTGCCAAATGGCGATGCAACAACGTTTGACTAATGGCTACTAAAGAACAAGTTTACGAATTTGCTAAGCAAGAAGCCCAAAGGCAAGGCGTTCCTTATTCTTTGGTGCAAAAAATTGTTGAAACAGAATCACAAGGAATTTTTAACGCAATAGGACCTAAAACACGAACTGGTGATCGTGCTTATGGACCTATGCAATTAATGGGTGCTACTGCAAAAGATCTTGGTGTTAACAGAATGGAATGGAAAGATAACATCCGTGGTGGTGTTAAGTATCTAAGCCAGTTATCGCAACAATTTCAAGATCCTGTCTTGGTTGCTGCGGCTTATAACGCAGGACCTGGCAATGTTCAAAAGTATGGTGGTGTTCCTCCATTTAAAGAAACGCAAAACTATGTTGAGAAAGTTGTAGGTACAAACATGACTACATATCGTAAAATTGATCCTTCTTTTCTTGAGCAGACACCAGGGCAACAATCTCCAAAGATTGATTTGACAGGCATGGCAACTCCAGAAAAACAACAAAACACTAGGTATCGTGTTATTGATCCATCAATGCTTGGTGAGGCAGTTGCTCAACAAGCTCCCGCACCACAAAGTACTGCTTTTAATCGTTTAGGCAACCAAGCGGTAAATGAAGTTGGTCGGACAATTAGGTATGGATTGGAAAGTGCGGGAGGAATTGCTGACATTGTTGGATCACCATTAAATATGTTGATTAACAGGGCTACTGGTAGTCAGCTTCAACCTCCTAGTCAAGCTATGTCAAACTTTGCAAATATGCTTGGTTTGCCACAACCAGAAACTGAATTTCAAAAAGGTGTAGCAAATGTTACTCGTGCAGTAGCAGGTATTCCCTTAATGGGCGGTGTTGGTGGATTACTACAACAAGCACCAAATTTAACAACCAGAGCAGTTGGTAGCGCCTTAACTTCTCAGCCAATTGCACAAGCTGCAGGTGCAACTGTTGGTACGGGTTCTGCTGAATTGGCTAAAAGTGTTTTTGATATTCAAAACCCATTGGCTTTGCTTGGAATTAACTTAGCAACAGGCTTACCAGCTAGTGCTGCAGCGGCTCGTATGGGCAATATTCCTTCTGGAACACGTTATAGTGATACTACAACTGGTCAGTTGGTTGAGTCTGCGGCACAACGTGGTGTAAACATTGATGTTGGCGATGTTGGTGGACCAGGTGCTGATCTTTTGCAAAAGTCTCGACAGTTTGGCGGTACAACTCAAATTGCAAATGAAGCTAAATCTGAACAAGTTAGAAAGTTAATTGAAAGAGTTACAGAACAAGTCAAGCCAGATACAGTTAAAAAACTAGGTGGAGAAAAGCTTGTCATTGCTAAAGATTTGCGTCAACAGTATAAAACTGCAAAAGACAATGTAAGTCCAATATTTGAACGTGCTGAAAAGTTAGCAGGAGATACTAAAATACCCATTGGGAATACAAATAATGCAACTGTTGAAGTGTTGGAAAGGTTCCCTGCAATTTCAGAAACACCAGTTATAAAGAAAGTTATTGAGGACACCAACGAACTTTTACAATCAGGTGGTGGAACCTATAAACAGCTTCGTAACCTTCAGAAAACAGTAGGCGCTGAATTAAACAGAGTTCAAGAAACGGCTGGTACATACAATGAGCCACAAAAAAGAGCTTTAAATGATTTATACAATGGTTTTGGAAATGATGTTGATGCGTGGGCAGCCCCAAGAACATTAAATAACAAACCTATTTACACACCTGCTGGTGCTGAACACGCTCGTGCAATGGAGCAGTTTAAAAATACTGTTCTTCCATTCCGCCAAGATTCGGATATATATAAAATTGTTTCTACAAAAACATTCCCAAATGAAATTGATAAAGTTGCACAAAAGTTTAGTTTGACAGGAAACCCAGCTACTGCTGAATTAGCAGTAAGTTTGATGTCTCCCGTAGGTAAGCAAGCGGCTCAATACTCCATTTTAAATGATGCTAGAAGTGCCGCAATTAATGCTGATGCTGCGGCTATGTTATCTTCTCCAGCTTTTACAAGAACATTAAATTTAGGCAGAGCAGAATTACCATCTGCCCAACGAATCATTATGGGTCAAACTCCAGAAGTGATGAGTGAAGTTAATATGTTGCGTGATATTGTTGATGCAACTCGTGGTGCGGTTACTCCAAAAGTAGGGCCACTAACTGGATATGCAAGTATTCCTTTGATTACTACTGGAATGGGTGCTGGTGCGGGCGGTACTGCTGCTCAAATGCTTGGCTTTGATTCTGGCCTTGGATATGGCTTAGGAGCAATGGCTGGTGCAAGCTTAACTCCACCAATTTCTAGACGTTTTGGAAATGTTTTGGGTAGTACTGTTGGAACTAGATATTTGCTTGGTGAACAACGACAAGGCGCTGCAGGAATGGGTGCGCCAATAGGACAAGCAATAAATGCCGCAACAACTGATCCAGAAAACTTTTTACCTGATGCTGGTGGTTTGTTAGACTTTTTTAGGGACTAACATGAAAGACTGGCTGCTTGCAACAATTGCGGCAGTCGGTATGGTCTGTCTTATTGTTTGGTCATTCTCAGTAATTATCTGGGTATGGAGTTAATTAGTTTTTTACTGGCTGTATCTATTGAATACAGGTGTGTCAAGTGGATGTGGGTTGGGGACGTGTACAACCGAAAAGTCTACTGTATTGAATGGAAGAAGGTAGAAAAGAAATGATAGATCCAATCACGGCACTAGCTGGCATACAGTCAGCAATCAGTATGGTCAAGAAGGCAGCAGGAGTTGCCAATGACTTAGGCTCTCTTGCGCCAATGATTGGCAAGCTATTTGACGCAAAGTCTGTAGCTACCAAGGCCATGCTTCAGGCTAAACAGTCTGGCAAAGGTTCCAACATGGGAACTGCCCTCCAGATCGAGATGGCCTTAGAGCAAGCCAGAGCGTTTGAGGAAGAGTTAAAGATGCTCTTCATGCAGACAGGAAAGATTGATGTTTGGAACAAGATTAAAGCTCGTCAAGCAGAGATGGACTTAGCAGACGCCAAAGAGATTAGTGCATTAAAGAAGGCAGAGAAAGAAGCTAAACAGAAAGAGCAAGAACAACTAGAGATTGGTTTAGCAATAGGTGGCATCTTCTTTGTTTTGTTTCTAGTATTTGTTGGCGTGAATGAAATGATGGATTTCTGTGCAACTACTCGTAGATGTGGCAGATGAATGAGTATCAAAAGACCTTTGACCTATGCCTAAAGATATTTGTCTATGGGGTAGTGGCACTTTATTTCTTAGGTTTTCTGAAGTTCTTACCCGATGATCTGTCAGACAGAATTGTTAATCTTTTACTTGGAAAGGTTGGCTTGGGCAAATGAGAGTTACAACTTACCAACAAAATGCACAAATGTTGTCAGAGGCTCATAGGATGATCCACCAACAGAACATGAAGCGTTTGGCAGAACTAAGCAAACAGGCTGAACAACAGCAAAAATGCCAAGAGATTAAGACTCAATGGGTTAAAGCCACTCAAGTGGATATAAAAGCATGAAATATGTATTACTTGTATTACTTGTATTTTTAGTTGGATGCGAAGACCGCTACCGATACAAGTGCCAAAATCCTGATTTCTTCCATGCGGAAGAGTGCCAAAAGCCTAAATGTTTGTTTACCCAACAATGCCCTGAATACTTGGTAGCCCCAATCTTGGAGAAAAAAGTTAATGATGTCCAATCAGAAAAACCTAACAACTGAAGAATTTGAGGTCAGAGTTTGGGGATTTGTTGTGATTACTGTCACACTAATTCTTTGCTTTATTGTCATTGCGCTACTGTATTCTGTGACTTTTGTCACCCAACCCATCAAGTCAATGGCTCCAATTGACCAAGCTTATACCAAGATGCTGAACGACATTGTTCTGTTAATTGTTGGTGGCATTGGTGGGGTAATGACTAAAAGGGCAGCGGGTGCGGCTTCTAAGATGTTTAACCCTCCAACACAGCCAATGTGTCAACCAATGGGCTATCAAGGCTCTCAGGGCGGTTTTAATCAATCCTATAGCCCTTCTCAGACATGGACTTCACCTTCAGGAGCATTACCTGCTTGGTTAAACCCAGAATTAGATGAATCTTGGACACCTGGACCACCTCCGACTACTCCTCCAGAACACTTGGAAGACAATGAAGAGCGTGAACACATGGCAATGGCTAGAAAAGAGGTTGAATGATGTTACCTATACCTTTACCTTGGTTAATCGTGGGTGTGATGGTATCTCTCTTTGGTACATACCAAGTTGGACACCACTATGGGTGGCTAGAACGTGATAACGACATGAAGATTGCCATTGCCAAAAAGAATGAAGAAGCTCGTCTAATCGAGCAAAACATGGGTGAAAAACTTAATCAACAATCTGCCAAACTACAGGAAGCCAATGATGCTATCAACAAAAAAACTACTGCTCTTGCTGTTGCCAATCGTGCTGGCAAGTTGCGCCTCTGCCCCTCAAGTAACGTACAAACCCCCACAAGTACCGCCTCTACCAGCG
>Ga0209768_10001327_pt1 | contig 15948 bp, 13 predicted proteins | sample LauGreSBDMM110SD_3_FD_187564 | JGI IMG/M metagenome (GOLD analysis project Ga0209768, IMG submission 187564) | Freshwater lake microbial communities from Lake Michigan, USA - Sp13.BD.MM110.SD (SPAdes) (version 2) | ecosystem: Environmental > Aquatic > Freshwater > Lake | place: Lake Michigan... | reverse complement strand
CTTCCTGATCGAGTATTACTTGACGCTAGGCGTGGAATGAAGATATTGAAGGGACTGAAAGGTGTAGATTTAAAAATTTTGAAACAAATACACCAAGAATTAGTAGCAGAATGGACAGAAATTTAGTTCTTTTGAAACTCTGGACAAATTGGTTTGAAATAACAATAGTCACATAACTTGGAGACTTGGGTTGGCCAAGTAGAGGTAGCTTTGGAATTAAATATTTGTTCAGCCACAGATTCAACTTTTTGCAGAGTTATTTCAATATCTTTCATATTTGGTTCCAAAGCAAGAACTTGCGAATCTTTCATATATAAAAGTCTAAGCATTTTAGGAAGTTCTTGAGTCTTTTTATAAATCACTAGAGCATAAAACTTCAGTTGGAACATAGCTTTCTCCTGAAATTGTTTATTGGGACTCTTCCCAGTTTTATAATCATTTATTCGAATCCAGCCTTGGGGGGATTTATCAATTCGATCGACATAACCTTTAATTTTCAAAGCAGGAGACAAATCAAATTCAATTAACTCTTCAGTCGATTGGGGCTCTATTTTAGTTGGATCTTCCAGAGAATAATAGTTTGCGATTAAAAGTTTAACCTCTGCAAATAGGACGTCTAATCGATCTTGTGTAATTACCACTTTGTCTTGTAAAGGAAATGCAATATTCGAATCTAATGCACAAACTAGATCGGGTTCAGCGTCTAATAATTCGCTCCAACAATCGGATGATAAAGATACAGCTGTATCAAAATCACGTTTAGCAGCCGGCAATGTGAAAAGTTTTTCAATAATTAAGTGGACAAGTGATCCTCTAAGCGCATCTAGTCCTGGTCGTTCTGGCAATTTGTCGATTGCTCGATATTTATATAGGGCAGGACATTGCTGATAATCAGATATTCGAGATGGGGAAAGTTGGAGCATTTCAATTTCTGTCATGAGTCAACCATAGGCTCAAACACTGACAAAGTTGCTGCATTCGTAGACTTTTAGTTAATATGACGCTTTCATTTGGTTCTTTAGTAACAATTACAGATCAAAAAGGTAGATCTCATACTGTTTCACTTGAAGCAGGTAAGCAATTCTTTACAACTCATGGGTCAATTAATCATGATGAAATCTCATCTGCCGGCGAAGGTGGAGTAGTAGCTAGCTCTAGTGGAATGCTTTACACAATTTTCACACCGGCGCTGCAAGATTTTGTGGTAGGTATGCCTAGAGGTGCCGCCGTTATTTATCCCAAAGATGCTGCGCAGATTGTTGAAATCGGAGATATGAAATCTGGATCCAAAGTTCTTGAAGCAGGAGTAGGTTCTGGTTCACTAACCCTGCATATTTTGCGAACAATTGGTGATTCAGGAAAATTGGTGTCCTGTGAAATAAGGGAAGAATTCCTAAAGGTTGCAAACAAAAACGTTGAAAGATACTTAGGAATAGTTCCTACAAATTGGCAATTAACCTTAACTGATTTTGCTGAGTATAGAAGTGAAGAGAAATTTGATTGTATAGTTCTAGATTTAGTAAATCCTTGGGACATGATTAAAAATGTTTACCAACATTTAAGACCTGGGGGACATTTTGTTTCCTACTTGGCAACAACAACCCAAATGTCTCGACTCGTTGAAGCCCTGAAAGAAACAAATAATTGGACCGACGCAATCGCTTCTGAAACGCTTTATCGTGAATGGCACTTGCAAGGATTAGCTGTCAGACCCAAACACCGAATGAATGGACACACCGGATTTCTGGTGCATAGCCGGCGCATGGCTGATGGAGTATCTGTGCCAGCCCGAAGGCAAAAGCCAGCAAAAGGTGCTTATGGTGTGGATTACATTGCAAAACAGACTCAAGAAGGCGAAGTTGAATAATAAAGATAGAATTATTATCTAGATATATGGAGGAATGCTTTGTCGCAAAATGTGGCGTCGAGTAGTTCAATACCTGATTCAAATTCCGTCATAGAGGATTTAAAAACAAAGAACGATGAATTAGTAAGTTTGTTATCCAGTGCCAAATTACAATTATTGAACTTAAAAGACCAAGTTGAGGCACTCGGTTCTCCTCCTTCTGGCTTTGGCATACTTTTAGATTTATTCGAAAATGATGCAGATGTGTTAATAAGTGGTAAAAAAATGAGAGTAAATATCTCCCCAGAAATTGAAAAAACAGATCTAAAAATTGGTAGAGAAGTGATCCTAAATGAGGCACTAAATATAATTTCTGTACACGGTTATGAAAAAGCCGGTGAAATAGTCACCCTCAAAAGTTTATTAGAAGATGAATTAAGAGCAGTTGTGCTGTCACGAACAGATGAAGAAAGAGTAGTAAGAATTGCCGATTCACTCGATTCCAATTTAATAAAAGCTGGGGATTCCTTGCTGCTTGATTCTAAAAGTGGCTTTGTTTTCGAAAAAATACCTAAGAGTGAAGTTGAGGAATTAATATTAGAAGAAGTTCCCGATGTGAACTATGAAGATATTGGCGGATTAGGCAGTCAAATAGAGCAAATTCGAGACGCAGTGGAATTACCTTTCCTACACAAAGACTTATATTTAGAACATAAACTTCGAGCACCAAAAGGAATTTTGTTATATGGACCTCCTGGTTGCGGAAAAACATTAATTGCCAAAGCAGTTGCGAATTCTTTAGCCAAAAAAGTGTCTGAAAAAAATGGCAATAACTCAGGAAAATCTTTCTTTATTAATATAAAAGGTCCAGAATTACTGAATAAATATGTTGGCGAAACCGAACGTCACATTAGACAGATCTTTCAAAGAGCTAGAGATAAAGCTAGTGAAGGTATGCCAGTTATTGTATTTTTCGACGAAATGGATTCTTTATTTAAAACTAGAGGCACTGGTGTTTCAAGTGATGTGGAAAATACCATTGTTCCACAACTTCTTAGCGAAATTGATGGTGTTGAGGGGTTGGAAAATGTCATAGTTATTGGTGCATCCAATCGTGAAGACATGATTGATCCGGCTATTCTTCGTCCAGGCAGATTAGATGTAAAAATAAAAATTCAACGACCAGATGCTCAAGGGGCAGCCGAGATTTTGTCAAAATATTTGACATCTGATTTACCGCTCAGTGCTGATGATTTGGGTCAACATAAAGGGGACAGAACTTTAACTATTAAAACAATGATTCAACGTGCTGTGGAAAGAATGTATAACGAAAGTGATGATAATAGGTTTATTGAAGTCACTTACGCAAATGGTGACAAAGAAGTTCTATACTTTAAAGATTTCTCAAGTGGTGCAATGCTTGAAAATATTGTTTCTAGAGCAAAAAAAGCAGCTATTAAAGAGTACTTAAGAAATGATAAAAAGGGGATAAGAGTTGAACACATTTTAGAAGCGTGTCAGGAAGAATTTAGAGAAAATGAAGATTTACCAAATTCAACGAATCCAGATGACTGGGCCAGAATCTCAGGTAAAAAAGGTGAACGCATTGTGTTTCTGCGGACATTGATACAAAGCAAACATGGTGAAAATTCAGGCCGTTCTATTGAAACTCAAGGTACCGCGGGTCAAATCCACTAAGAGATGTTAATAAATTGACAATTAGTAGAGTTATGGGTTTGGAAAACGAGTACGGAATATCTAGTGCAAAATCTACAGATCCAATAATTCTTTCTAATCGTATTGTTTTAGCTTATGCCAATCATATTTATCCAGAAACTAAAATTCGATGGGACTACGACCTAGAAAATCCTTTACGTGATGCTAGGGGTTTTGATTTAAGTAGAGCAGAAGCGGATATATCTCTTCTCACAAATGATGAGGTAACGATTCCAAATTTGGTTTTGACTAACGGAGCCAGATTTTATGTTGATCATGCACATCCAGAATACGCTGCACCTGAAGTTTTAACTCCATCAGAAATTGTGCAATGGGATTTGGCGGGGGAGAGAATAATGCAAATCGCTTGCGCCCTTGATGCTCAACAAAATCCTGATGACAAAATAAGAGTTTTTAAAAATAATGTCGATAACAAAGGTGCAAGTTATGGTACCCATGAAAATTACATGACTGCTAGATCGATTGATTTTAATAAATTGATAAATGTGCTAACCCCGCATTTCATAACTAGGCAACTGTATTGTGGAGCAGGTCGCATTGGGTTAGGGCAGCAATCCGAGAGATCTGGTTATCAAATATCGCAGCGTGCTGATTACATTGAGGCCCATGTTGGTCTTGAAACAACAATGAAAAGACCGATTATAAATACTCGAGATGAGCCACATGCTGATCCAGCAAAACATCGACGGTTGCATGTAATTATCGGGGATGCAAATATGAGTGATTTTGCTAATCTACTCAAAGTAGGAACCACTTCACTAATTTTGAGCATGGTTGAAGATGACTTCGTCAATAGTGCAGAGGTAGAACTTTCTGACCCTGTGCAAATAGTCAAAGACATTTCTCAAGATTTGGATATGAAAAATATTTATGAAACAAAGTCGGGTAAAAAATTATCGGCATTGAATATTCAGTACTGGTATTTGGAGAAGGCTAGGGAATATTGCAACCTCAAGGGAGTGGACGAACAAACAAAAGAAATTTTGAAGAATTGGGAATATGCGTTGGAAGGTCTCAAAAATAATCCAGAAATCTTAGTCGATAAAATTGATTGGCTTGCTAAGTATTCAATAATTGAAAAATATAGAAACAGAGATAGATTTGATCTTAATCATCCAACAATTCGATCACTTGACTTTAAATACAGTGAAATCACTGCAAATGATGGAATCGGTCAAGTTTTGAGAAGAAATGGTTTACTTACCGAATTAATATCCGAAGAGGCGATAAAAAAGGCCATTACCGAGCCACCAGAAACCACTCGAGCATGGTTCAGGGGAAAAGTTTTGAGCAATTTCTCGCAATCGGTGTCAGCTGTTTCGTGGGATAGCGTTATTTTTGATTTAGATAAATCTCAACCACTCGTTAGAATCTCTACTCTTGACCCATTACGAGGCACAAGACAATTGGTAGGGCCTTTTATTGCTAAATCAACCAGTGCCGCGGAATTGGTGAGTTTGATTCGCGCAACACCAGGGATTAACTAAACTGATGTTCAAAGGGGAATCCAATGTTTAACCGCATAAATAAACCAAATAACGATAAAGCTAACGACAAAAGTGATTTAGGCGTTACCTACACAAAGTCCTCAACAAAAGGTATCGATTCTGTCTTAGATGAGATCGACGCAGTTTTAGAGAAAAACGCGGAAGAATTCGTCAAAGGTTTTATCCAAAAAGGTGGACAGTAAATGTCTGTTTATAAGAACATACTGACCGCTAATTGTAAGGAATCTTTTTTAGATAATTTCTTGTTTATTTAGAGTATAAAAATGAAGACTCTTATTTCAGATTGCTATATAAGAATTGTGCGTGTTGAATGTTAAGCAAAAGAATCATGGGTCTTGAAACTGAGTATGGCGTAACTTGCGTTGTCGAAGGACAGAGAAGACTTTCCCCCGACGAAGTAGCACGATATTTATTCAGACGAGTGGTTGCTTGGGGTAGATCCTCAAATGTTTTCTTGCCCAATGGCGGCAGACTCTATTTAGATGTTGGATCACATCCTGAATACGCCACTGCTGAATGTGACAATTTGTTTGACTTGATCCGACAAGATCAAGCCGGAGATCGTATTGTCGAGGATTTAGTAGTTGAGGCAGAAAAAAGATTAAACTCCGAAGGTGTGTCAGGTCAAATACATCTATTTAAAAACAATATCGATTCTGCTGGGAACAGTTATGGCTGTCACGAAAATTTCTCAGTTAGTCGCAAACATGATTTTAACCAAATTATTGAATCAATGATCCCATTTTTCATAACGAGACAAATTTTTTCAGGAGCAGGTAAATGGGACAGTTCGGGAAAGGAATCAAGCTTTCACTTAAGTCAAAGAGCAGAACATATGTGGGATTCAGTCTCAAGTGCCACCACTCGTTCACGTCCGATTATTAATACGCGAGATGAACCGCATGCTGATCCGGAGGAATACCGACGACTCCACGTAATTGTGGGTGATTCCAATATGAGTGAATGCACCACTGTTCTAAAAGTAGCTACAGCAGAAATCATGTTAAAGATAGCTGAGGCTGGATTAATCTCAGATAAATATGCCATCGAAAACCCTATTCGCGCCATTAGAGATATATCAAGTGATTTAAGTTTTACCAAGACATTCCGATTACTGTCAGGCAGAGAAATCACAGCACTGCAGTTGCAAAATGAAATATATAATTTAGCTACTAAACTTCCAGAGCTGGATGAAATCTTGGCACAACCACTTTATAAATACGCCTTTGATTTGTGGCGTCGAGTCTTAGATGCAATCGAAAATAATGATTTTTCATCGGTTGATAAAGAAATTGATTGGGTTATTAAGAAAAATTTCTTCGCACAATACCAGGCCAAACATAAAATTGGTAGCAATGATTTTCGGATGCATCTGGTTGATATTTCGTATCATAACGTAAGAAAAGACAGAGGACTTTTCTATATTCTGGAAAATTCAGGTTTGGCAAAAACATTATTATCTGTAGAAGAAGTTAATGATTCCATGCAAAATCCACCCCAGTCCACCAGGGCCGCGCTCAGAGGTGAGTTCATTAAAAAGGCTCAGGAAAAGGGTCGAGATTTTTCTGTCGACTGGGTTCACTTAAAAATCAATGACCAAAATCAAAGAACAGTTGCTTGTAAAGATCCTTTTCTTGCTGTTGATGACAGGGTAACAAAATTGATTGATTCCTTATAAGTGGCAATATCAAAAGCCGAAAGATTATTAAACTTATTTTTTGTCTTATTGAATACCAAGCGCCCAATAAGTAGGAATGATATACGCCAAAAGGTGAGTGGCTACGAGAATTGCGAAAGCGATTCATCATTTGAACGAATGTTCGAAAGAGATAAAGATGAACTTCGATCAACAGGTATAAAAATCGAAACTTTATCAATGGACACACTTTTCGAAGACGAGTTAGGTTATCGCATCGATCAGAATATATTCATAACAAAAGTGATTGATTGGTCACGTGATGAAAGAATCATGCTGAATTTGGCGTCAGCAATTTGGAAAAATACAGAATTTGAAAATCTAGCTAAAATAGCCTCAATCAAAACTGGAAATGTCACTTCTGAGATATCTGACAGTGACAGCGAAACTATCAACGATTTAAATATGTTAAATTATCGAATCATATTGCAATCTTTACAAAGTAAATCTGCCCTAGAATTCCAATATGTAGCATTGGATGATTCGAAACCCCGTAATCGTAAAGTGATAGCGAAAAGACTTTACCGATTAGAAAAATATTGGTACATCGAAGCGATTGATATAGCAGCTCAATTGATAAAGAATTATCAAATAAATCGTATTTATGGACAGATACGACTGGCACAAGCTAGCCAGATTGAAGTCAATTTACTCAAATCACTTACAAGCCCTCCACAAGAGAAAAAATCAATCGAAGTAACCACGACTGAAGATTCTAGGTTACTGACACATATAACAGGAGGACTTGTAGCAGGGGAAGATAAAATATCATTTGATTATTTTGATTCAGAATCATTTGTAAATAACATACTATTTTTGAGTTCTATTATCACTGATATAAACCATGATGAAGTGAAGAAATTGTATATTTCAAAGCTTATAGATTACAGAAATGTTTTAAAATGAGGATATTAGCCGAGCGAATTCCAAGACTACTGCTGGAGTTACCTTGGTTATTTCAGAATCGTAACGTCTCACTAGACACATTTTGCAAAGAATTTTCTTTAACTAGAGATCAAGCAATCGAAGATTTAACTTTGTTAACTTATGTAGGGCCCGGTCGATTCGGTGGGGAACTAGTCGATATTCAATTTGATGAGGAAAACATCTCTGTCATAGATAGCCAAGGTTTTGATAAATCACTCAAATTAAATAGCTTTGAAGCATTGTTGCTTCTTCTAGGAGTGAAATTCATCTCCGAGCAGTCAAACAATTCATCAACATTAAAATTAGTTGAAAATAAGTTAGTCGAATTGATTGACAATAAACATATTGCCAAAATGCAAGATAGTAATGTGATTCATAATAAACAGGTAATTAGCCAAAGCATATCTAGTGACAAAGAAGTTTTGATTGAATATATCAATAGTAATTTTGGGACAAGTACACAAAGACGAGTTAAACCTTTGACCATTTACTCAATCGAGGGCAATGAGTATTTTGATGCTTTAGCGATTGAGAATGGCAGTCGAAAAACTTTTAGATTTGATCGTTTAGTCTCTGTTGAAGCTTCGTCTGACAAAATTATTATTGAACAGCCCTTGTCAGAACAAAGAGCCATATCGAGAGTAAAAATATCCTCACCTGCCTGGAATCTAAGCAGGATTCTTGATTTGGGACTGACGACTCAAATAATCGATGAAAGATTGATTATTGAGATGGACATTTACGATGAAGATTACTTACTTGATTTGATACTTCGCCTTGGATTGGACACTCAAATTGAGTGTGAAACAAAGATTAAAAGCAACCTTTTGGCTATCCTTAATACACGAATTGAAAAGGTGAAATGAAGATAGCTTTTGTTGTTAACCCAGCAAGTGGAAGAAAATTTCAAAAGAAAGTTATCACTGATATTCGTCGTTCTTTGCAAACGATTCACAATTTAGTGGATTTTGAAGCACAAACTGATCAAGAAATTGATTTGGTTAGTCACCAAATTCATTCTGGATTTGACTTAATAATCGTATGCGGGGGAGATGGTACGGTTTCACGGGTTTCTCACTTCTTGATCAACAATGAAACCCCTTTATTGGTCATCCCAATCGGGTCAGGAAATGATTTTGCCAATCACTTGCAAATGAAATGTGATATTGACGACATACATAAAAACATTAATCGATTCAACACAGTAAAAATCAACACGATAGAAATAAGTAATGGTTTACACCACAGTTTAACTATCACCTGCTTTGCCTTTGAGGCGAAAGTCAACAGAATCGCTTCGATGCTACCGAGATTTATAGGGGGACTTAAATACACAATTGGAACTTTTATTGCTTTACTAGGTAGATCATACGAAACGGTTAAGATCGAAAGCAACAATATTGATGAAACAGGTTCCTACTCACTGGCCATATTAGCCAATTCTCCCAGTTTCGGTGGAGGAATGATGATCAGTAATAAAGCAAATGTATACGCTGAAAATCTATTTCTTATTCTCGTTAATCGTGTTAATAAAATTAAATTAATATATCTCTTTATCTTGCTTTTGGCTGGGAAGCATTACTCCCGACCTGAGTTCAGACAGTTTCCTATTCAAAATTTAGCTGTACAAAGCGTGGATAGACCAATTAAGGCTCAAGCCGATGGTGACTCTATAACTGAAGGTAATTTTTCAGCCAAGATTTTACCTAAATCCTTAAAAGTTTTGGATTGTCGTTGATGACTACCTATTCAGAGAAGCTCAATAAGTATAAGAGTCTAGGCAAAGAAGATCGAATAATTGTTAGTGATTATCTAGCCACAATACCTTTTGATATTGACACATTTCAAGAAACGGCCATTGAATCCTTTATTAAAGGAAATTCGGTCTTAGTTGCTGCACCCACCGGATCAGGAAAAACAATTGTTGGTGAATTTGCTCTCTTTGCCACCACACATATTAAACAAAGATGTTTTTACACCACACCAATTAAAGCATTATCGAATCAGAAATTTCTGGAACTTGTGCAACGGTTTGGTGTTGATCGAGTTGGTCTTTTAACTGGAGATAACTCGATAAATGGTGATGCAGAAATTGTGGTCATGACAACTGAAGTTTTGAGAAACATGATCTATCAGAACCCGGAAAAATTACATGAACTCGGTGTAGTAGTAATGGATGAAGTTCACTTCCTAGCCGATAAAGAAAGGGGCGTTGTGTGGGAAGAGATTCTAATACTTTTACATCAATCTGTAAAAATTGTCGCCCTATCTGCCACTGTAAGTAATGTTGAAGATTTTGGTGACTGGTTAAGGCAGGTAAGAGGCAGTTGCACATTTGTTATTGAAGAGAAGCGACCTGTTCCCTTAACTCAAGTTATCGCTACCTCATCTGAGTTAATTCCACTCATTTCTATTGAAGATACTACAAAACTAAATTCAAAAGTTTCCAATCTGTATAAGCGAAATTTCACAAAATCACACAGTAAATCAGAAGTTCCAGATAAAAGCCAACTTGTCGATCTTTTAGCGAAATATAAATTATTGCCTTCAATATATTTTATTTTCAGTCGCAAAGGATGCGAACAAGCTGTACAGATATTGCAAAAAAGTAACACAAGATTAACTTCTCCTGACGAGCGTTCTGAGATTGAGCAATTGATAAGGAATCGTTTTGATGATATTGCTACAACTGATTGGGCCACGTTAAAGATTGATGATTGGATAGATTGCGCCACTCGCGGATTTGGGTCCCATCATGCTGGTTTGATTCCGCAGTTGAAAGAAATAACAGAACTACTTTTCCAAAAGGGACTAATGAAAGTTGTTTTTGCTACAGAAACTTTGGCTGTTGGTGTCAATATGCCGGCAAAATCGGTTGTACTGGAACGAATGGATAAATGGAATGGGGATAGTCATGAATACTTAACCCCTGCAGAATTCACCCAGCTAACAGGGCGAGCAGGCAGAAGAGGCATTGATACCTCAGGAACAGCAGTAATAGCTTTTCATCCAGATTCAGAGCCAAGATTTTTATTGAATCTTGTTTCATCTAGAACCTTTGAACTCTTATCAACTTTTACACCTCGATACAACATGTTGCTCAATCTATTAGAGCATCGCAATATAACTGCCACAAAAGTTCTACTAAATAAATCATTTGCTCAATTCTCGCAAGAGAAAACTAATTCAAAAATGAAATCAAGAATTGTGGAAGAACGAAAAGCTATAGAGGGTTACACCCAAAAAATAAATTGCGATAAGGGAGATTTTAAGAGTTATTTTGATCAGGTTTTACAAATCACTCGGTTAGAAAGAGATCAAAAATCTTCGAAACGCGATCAATCAAGGCAGGGACGTTACGAACTATCTGAGCTATTGAGCGCGGGCAGTGTGATTCGCGTTAAAACTGCAGGCAAGTTTCAAACAGGCTTAGTGACAAAAATCATCCGGGAAAGAAAAGGTCAAGAATCCTATTGGATAGTGCTGGAAAATGGTGATGGTAAGAAATTTCATCTTAACGAGATTGATCCAATAGCTGGAATAATTTCAGAATTAGTAATTAATCGAACCACAGATTTCTCAAAGCGAGAAGCAAGGAAGCAAATCGCTACAGTGCTTCGTTCATTTGGTTATCAAAAACCAGAGAAATCAAAATCTGAAGCAGAAAGCCGGTTATCGGTAGAAGAGCTCAGATCAAACATTAGAAAGCATCCTTGTCATTCTTGTAAGGACTTATATGAGCATTTACGTTGGGCTGAAAGGAAAGAGAAATTAGTAAAATCTGTGGATGCCCTAGAACTCAATTTCAATAACTCCATGATGACTTTGAGCAACAAATGTGACGAGGTACTGAAATTACTTAAGGAAATCAATTACATCGATATAGGGGAAGACAAAGTAATTCTGAATAGACAAGCCAACATCCTAAGAGAAATACATTCAGACCAAGATTTATTGACGGCAGAAACGATAGTTCATGGTCTGCTAGATAATCTCACTGTAGAAGAAATGCCTTCAGTTCTCAGCAGTTTTATTTATCAACCCAGAAGAGACGAATATGAAATACCAGGTAACTTGAGTCAAAAAGTGCGCGAAAGAGCCAAAGACATCACTATTCTGGCTAATCAATTGATCAATCTTGAAATGAAATATAAATTGGAATATGTACGATTACCTCATTTTGGAGTGGCAGAACAAGTAAGAAAATGGGCTCAAGGTGAAAGTTTGCAAAAAGTACTTAAAAACTCGGATTTAGCACCAGGAGATTTTGTTCGAGTCGCTAAACAGGTAACTGATCTGCTTAGACAAATTGCGAAACTAAAAATTGATCCGATCTCACAAATTGCCCGAGAATCGGTTCATAGAATCAATAGGGGAGTGGTCGCTTATGAACCAACAGTCTTCGAAGATCAAGAAAGTGTTTTAGATAATTCATAAAAAGTGTCAATTTGGTTACCAATTTTGATGTTCTCATATTTAGCTCGGATATCTTTTATCGCCATGGGTTGGAAGCGACCTGGTTTATTCAAATTTAAATCTGTTTTCAATTTAACAACATTTTTCGCTTTTGTAATGTAATCAATTGAGTCAAGAATGGAATTCCTAATCTTCTCTGACATAAAAGAATTCTTGTTATTTGATTCCTGAATGATATTCTCCAGTGAATGTAAGGACTGGATAAGTTTGGCGGATGTTTTTTCACCGATTCCTTTAACTCCAGGTAAACCATCTGATGCATCTCCTCGCAAAACAGAGAAATCTATATATTGTTGCGAATCGACACCATATTTATCCTTTACGTTTTGCTCGTTAAAAAGAAGACCACCCTCTTTGCCGAGCATGTGCACAGATATTCCACGATTATCATTTATTAATTGTAAGAGATCTCGATCTCCAGTAATTACTACAACGCTTTCATAATTGAAACTGATGGTAGCTAATACATCATCAGCTTCAGCTTTCTCAATTCCAATAACATTCATACCCATATCTGCTAATATTTCTGGTAAAAGATTCAGTTGAAAATCAAGATCGTCAGGCACAATCTCTTTAGTTTCATCCTCAACCCGATGAGCTTTGTATTCTGGCAACAAATCAACACGCCATTGTGGTCTCCAATCCTCATCAGTTGCGTGGATTATGTTTTTAGGTTCATACATCTTGATAAATCTATTCAAAGCGTCAAGATAACCTTTTATTGCATTTACGGGTTTGCCATCAGTACTTTTAATCGAGTCAGGTAAACCGAAGTATGAACGATAAGCCAAAGATGATAAATCAACGGCTAATGTGTTGAATTTATGTGACACTGCGTCATCACCGTTTCTTATTTGAGCACCAATATGGGTCTAGCACTTGAAATGCGTCCCCATTTGAACCAATCTACAGCAACAAGTGTCCTCAGGAATATGTTCGCATATAGAATTATGTTGATGAATAAGATGCAAATGCAAACCAAGATTTTACTCTGTGCTTTCCCTGGTCTCTGGGTTGCTAGAAGTTATGCACCCACAAACGTTTGGTTTCTCGTACCGATTGCAATTGCTATTTGGTGGGCTGCAGTTCACAAGCGAGGATTGTTTGATTATATGCTTTTCGCATTTTTCTATTCATTTGTTTTTTGGTTGATCCATTTATATTGGTTAGAAATAGTTGGAGTAGATGCATTTATTGGTCTAGCAATAATTATGACACTGATTTATACATTGTGTGGATATTTAATGTTTCTTGTTAAAGATCTACCACTTCCATATATTTGGTATGCACTAATATTTATTTCCCTTGAAACAGCCACTGATTACTTACCATTCGGAGGATTTCCGTGGGGCAAGATTGCATATGTTTCTGCTGATGCTCCCTGGGCTAATTTGTTTCCTATCGGATCAGCTCCTTTAGTAAGTGCAGCAATCCTGACCATTTCCATATTGTTGATAAAGGTTTATGAATTTTCTATCAAGAAATCTTTTTCTCCAGCAGTTTTGATTTTAATTGTGATATTAGCTTTCAATATATCCATTAATCAAGTTTATAGTTTCTCCGAATTGTCAAAAGGCAAAATTGACTTGGCAATCATTCAGGGGAGTACCCCCAGATCAGGTCTATTATTCAATGAACAAAAAATGGAAGTTTTGAATTATCACGTGGCTGAAACTAATCGTTTGTTTGCAAGAAATAACAAAAATATTGATCTAATATTATGGCCTGAGAACTCCATAGATGTTGATCCTTTTAAGAATGACGTAGCACTGAAAAGCATAAAATCTGTTTTGAATTCTCACGGAAAGCCACTTCTAAGTGGCGCTGTCTTGCAAGGGAAGAAGGGATTGTCTAACACAGTTTTGCTTTGGAATCCAGATTCACAAACGGTTCAAGACTCGTATGTTAAGTCTAAATTGGTGCCTTTTGGTGAATATTTACCTTATCGAGAAGTATTAACAAAATATATTAAAAGATTTGAACTAATTCCGCAAGACTTCATTCCTGGGGGAGAGGCAAATAATATAGCAATAGGTAAAGCGAAAATCAGTCCAATAGTCTGTTATGAAATAGCTTGGAATAATTCTTTGTTTGATCAAATAGAACAAGGTGGACAACTTATCTCTGTTCACACAAATAATGCAACATATGTTTTCTCACATCAACTTGATCAACAATTTATGATTACTCGAATCAGAGCTATGGAAACAGCACGGGAAGTAGTGGTCACCTCAACAACAGGAATATCTGCTCATATTAATAATAGTGGAGAAGTTTTGTGGCAATCAAAAATATTTGCACCGGATTCAAAAGTGGTGAGCGCATCACTTTATAATGAAATCACACCTGCTGTCAGGTATCGAAACGAAATATCATTAATTGGTCTGTGGGGATGGTTATTACCAATGGTGTTCTTAGTTATTCGATATTTTTATAGGAAAAAATGAAAATAAGAGTACTAGTGCCCACTTATCAGGAATTACACACATTGCCATCTATTGTGCACAGAATATTTGAAAGTAATCCAGCAGTTGATGTATTGGTTATTGATGACAATAGTCCAGATGGCACCGGAAAATTAGCGGATCAACTAAAAGTTAAATACCCTAGACTGGAAGTTTTGCATCGAGATAAGAAAAATGGTTTAGGCGCTGCCTATATTGACGGTTTCAAATTATCAATTGAAGATTACGACGTTTTGGTAGAGATGGATGCTGATGGTTCCCATGATCCCCAAGATTTGGTAACAATTTTGCAAGAAATTGGTTCATTTGATTGTGTGTTGGGCTCTCGGTGGGTTCCGGGTGGAAAAGTAGTTAATTGGCCCAAAAGTAGACAAATACTTTCACGCGGTGGAAATAGTTATGCCAGGTTCATGTTAGGAATTTCTATTGGTGATGCAACTGGTGGCTTCAGAGCTTATAAGACTGACGCTTTGAAACAAATATCCTTAACAACAATTAACAGTCAAGGTTACTGTTTTCAAGTTGATATGGTTCGAAGATTTCTTGATCAAGGATTAAAGATAAAAGAAGTACCAATAACTTTCACTGAAAGAACTATTGGGACCTCCAAGATGAGTAAAAGAATAGTTATCGAGGCCTTTGTGAAGATTGGTTTGTGGGGGTTTGCACGGCTTTTCAAGCACTAACCAAGAACAGATATATGTCCGATAAGATATGTTATGTAAACTAGAATAGTTTAGAACTTCTTGAGTTAAGAGTTAGCCAATTCCCGTGGTGAAGGACAAGAACAAATAAGATTCCTATCTCCATAAGCACCATCAATTCTGTTCACTGGTGGCCAAAATTTGTTATTACGAAGCCCTGCGACGGGAAATACAGCTTTTTCTCGTGAATAAATATGATTCCACTCCCCAACAATATCTTCGGCTGTATGAGGTGAGTTACGCAAAGCTGAATCTTCTAATGCAATAACTCCTGATTCAATTTCACTTATTTCAGTTCTTATTTGAATCATTGCAGTTATAAAGCGATCCATTTCGAATAAATCTTCACTTTCGGTGGGTTCAATCATTAATGTTCCCGCTACCGGAAAAGACATTGTCGGTGCATGTAAGCCGTAATCCATAAGTCTTTTGGCAATGTCATCAACGGTTATTCCAGTTGTTTTAGTTATCTCTCTAATATCCAAGATGCATTCATGAGCAATAGTGCCGTTAATTCCTGTGTACAAAATTGGATAATGTTTATTTAATTTTTTAGCAATATAGTTGGCTGACAAAATTGCTGTCGCGG
>Ga0209768_10001325_pt1 | contig 15955 bp, 22 predicted proteins | sample LauGreSBDMM110SD_3_FD_187564 | JGI IMG/M metagenome (GOLD analysis project Ga0209768, IMG submission 187564) | Freshwater lake microbial communities from Lake Michigan, USA - Sp13.BD.MM110.SD (SPAdes) (version 2) | ecosystem: Environmental > Aquatic > Freshwater > Lake | place: Lake Michigan... | reverse complement strand
ATGTGGCTTTAGATAGTTTTTGTCATACCAGAACTGTTGGCTTTCTGGATGACATCCAATCAATCCAATTCTGTTTTGGATGATGGCCATGGCGTCACCATTGGCATATCTAGCCACAGTGTCAAATCCTGTGCCTACCAACGCACACCCATCATAAAAATACATGCGGTCGGCTTGATTGTTCCATGTGATGGCACAGGCTTTGGCATGTGGTCGTCGTGTGTCAGTGTGAGGACGCCGGATGTATTGTACTGCTCGCACATTGTCTAAGATGTTGAAATAGTTGCGATCAGCCCAGTATGCGCCCATACAGATACCCAGATATCTACCACCACGATTAATAAACGTGCGTATGCGTGGTGCATTTTCTTTCAGCATCCAGTCGTATGTGTCAGCATCGCCCATGCCACCTGGGAATGCCACACAGTCAACATCATCAAAGAAATTGTCTTCTAATTGATGTCGTGTAAAAATTTTAAATTTGTAATAGGGTGTTAGGCTTTGTATTATGCCGTTGCCGCTTTGCACTGAGCATCTAGGCTGATGCAAGAACAGCGCAATTGTTTTCATTTAGTCTGACGGGTTTGATGGAGGAGGCGCATGTTCTTTGGCTTTTTGTTTGGCTTTTTCTGAAGCTGGACTAGATCTGTGCGGAGCAGTGGGACGGGGTGTTGAGGGATATCGGGGAGGTTTATGTTTGAACCAACTCATAGGCTGTGTCCTTTTGAATTATTTACCAGCATTTATTTTTTGTTATAGTTCCAGACCAGTCTGCGCTGTTCTTTCCGCACCCAATGAATACAGTCTTCTTTAAGTGACAGGTTTTTGATTTTATCACAGTGATGAATACTTACTGTGGCTTGAGCCATGCACATGGCATTTTGCTCGGGATCTTTGATCTTGGTGCAATCATTTAGGTTCACTGCCCATGATTGCATGGGCACAAACACAAGTATAAACACAGTGGGCCACATACCTTATTTACGGCCAAAATAATAGGACTATGTAGTCCTATTATGCTGGTTACGAGTTCCAGCGCCACTCAATCGTTGCGGTCGGTTTACTTAATCTGTGTCCAAACTCTTTCACGGATTTGTTTTGTTAGTGCATCAGGCAATGACACATAGTCTAGGTCCACAGCATCTTTCTTGCCATTCTTGAATGCCCAGTCAAAGAACTTTAGTACTTCGTCGCTGGTGGCCTTGTTCTTTGGCTCTTTGTACATGATGATAAAACTTGCTGAACTTATTGGCCAGGCATTGGGATTCCTTTGATCCACAATGCTCAGACCCATGCCAGGAACTGAGAACCAATCAGCACCATCTGCGGCTGCCGCAAATGTTACATCATCTGGACTAACATATTTGCCTGATTTGTTTTGTACTTGTAAGAATGTCATTTTGTTTTGCTTGACATACGCATACTCTACATAACCTATTGCACCTTTGATTCTGGTCACGTTGGCTGCAACACCTTCATTGCCTTTGCCACCCAATGCAGTGGCCGGAGGCCATTTGACTGCGGCACCACGACCTACTTTACTCAGCCATTCAGGACTGACTGTGGCAAGATAATCTGTGAAGTTGAATGTTGTGCCTGACCCATCTGCACGATGCACAATGGTAATAGGTTGATCTGGCAACTGCTTGCCTGGATTCAGTGCGGTCAGTCTAGGATCATTCCACTTGGTAATGTTGCCCAAATAAACGTCTGCCAACACCGGACCAGTGATACGTAGTTCACCAGGTTTAAATCCATCCAAGTTGATTACAGGAACTGTTCCGCCAATGATAGCAGGAAACTGTACTTGTCCGTTTTTGTCTAAGTTCTCTCCGCTGACAGGAGCATCTGTTGCACCAAAGTCCACGGTCTTGGCATTGATTTGTCTAATGCCGCCTGAACTACCAATACTCTGATAGTTTAAACTTACTCCTGTGGCTTTCTTGTATCCTTCAGCCCACTTGTAATAGATTGGGTACGGGAATGTTGCACCAGCACCTACTATGTCTGCTTGTGCTGTAACCACCGTGATAGCGGCCAGTAGTGTCAGTAAATGTTTGAACATGATTTCTCCTTTGTAGTTCATAGCTATTTAATGACAATCATATTACAGTTTTGTTACACTAAATTTGCTCGAAATATTTCCCATGCACGTTGCCAACTCCAATGCTGACTGCCGTACCATACTGTTTCTCTATCCAAGCCCATGCATTTGTATGTGGCCATGGCTAGATTTTCATCCATAATACCCGTCACTCCTGGATCAATCACATCTAGTGGTCCAGGCGCGGGATATGCTGCCACTGGTGTGCCACTGGCCATGGCTTCTATCATGACTAGGCCAAATGTTTCCCATCTAGACGGAAACACAAACACATCAGCCTGTGCATAGTATTCAGCCAGTGCCGACCCTGTTTTAAATCCCACAAACTCCACATCAGGATATTTCTGTTGCAGTTCTTTTCTGTATGGGCCGTCGCCCACCATGATTTTTCTAGCACCAGGATAATCCATGGCGCAAAAGTCATCAAGATTTTTTTCTTTTGAAACTCTGCTTACACACAACAATATGGGACGATTGTTTTCCGCAGGATCACGCCAGTCAGGCTTGAATACTTCTCGGTCAACTCCGCGTGTCCAACTGATTACTGTGCCGTCAAAGCCTTGATCTCGTAGTTCGTTGACCATGGTATCTGTTGTGGTCAGCACTTTGCCTGAATGTTTGTGGAACCAACGCACATAGGCCCAGGTAATAAACTCAGGCACACCCACAAGTTTCTTTATGCCTTCAGGAAAGCGAGTATGGTAAGCGGTATTATAACGTATACCGTCACGCTCAAACAGGTGTCGAGCAGACACACCGAGAGGACCTTCTGTGGCGATGTGGTAATGATCCGCACCCACCTCCTCAATCTTCTGGCGTAGCGCCCGGGGATAGGCAATCTTGACTTCGTTGTAGCCAGGACAATCACGGTGGGGGAACTGCCCGGGATCAATATAAACAAGCTGATACCCATCCAAAATCGCATGTGCCTCCAAATTCTTGTAGGTCGTAACCACACCATTAATCTGATCCGGCAAGTTGTCTGTTACTATTAATATCTTCTTTGTCATTTTTTTGAGTCCATGTTACAATTTCCCATGCACCTGAATGATGTTCTACCAATGCTGTGCATGACTCAACCCAGTCGCCATCATTCATGTAAACAACGCCGCCAATGTTTTTGATTTCAGCATGATGAATGTGTCCACATATCACGCCATCAAAGCCACGTTTTTTACAATAGTCAGTGAGATTGCGTTCAAATTGAAATATAAAGTCTACAGCCTTTTTAACGCGATGCTTAAGATACAGGCTAATACTCCAGTACCCAAAACCCAGGCGGTGACGTATCCAATTAAACTTAGTGTTGAGAAATAGTATGAAATCATATGCTTTATCCCCTAAAAAATTCAGCCATGGAGCCAGGCGAGTGATGCCATCAAACAGATCACCGTGGGTCACAAGGTAGTGCTTGCCATCTGCACCCACATGTTCGCATTGATTACGAACTTCCACATGTCCAAAAGTAATGCCGTCAGGTATCATTGGGCGTAAAAATTCATCGTGATTTCCGGCCACATACACAACTCGTGTGCCACGTTTGGCATGACCTAGAATCCTGCGAACCACGTTTGTATGGCTTTGCTTCCATCTCAATCGGTTCTGTTGCACCTTCCAGCCGTCAATGATGTCGCCCACCAGGTACAAGGATTCGCAGGTGTTGTGCTTGAGGAAATTGTTTAGACGATCAGCTTGACACTCTTTGGTGCCAAGGTGAACGTCGGAGATGAAGATGCTGCGATATGTTTTCTCCATAAAGTATTTACGGAGAAATGTGTTACAATTTTGTTACAGTATCAACAGTCGAATCAACGCAATAGTATCAATAGTCGTGAGCAGAAGGTAGTTAGCCAACATCCCAAAACTTCTGCGAGTCCAAGCAGCCCAGGCATAGATACCGCAGCCAGTGATCCACACAGGATAAAGAGCAAAGAAGGGTGGAGTTGGTAGAGTGATCGCCATTGTGATACTGCAACCAATGCTGATAGCCCAAGCCAATACTTCCATGACAAACCTAAAAGGGTGGGTCTTGTAATCACTTCGGATCCATTCAAATATACCGGTTAAAATGTTGTTCATCGAGAATACAGCCATTGCTGATACAATTGATCACGAGCCAAGTTTTTGCCTTTGGCTTCTACCTGAATGTCCCACTGATCTGCAAAAGTCATGGCCCATTCATTCACAGCAACATTCCACATGAAGTCAGAATGTGCTCGTAGTTTTTGCTTTTTGTAACCTAATGCCAACAGTGCATTCAAGTCAGGTTTTACTCTACTAGAGTGGGCAACAAGGCAGTCTTCACGACTAACTGAGTAATGTAGTGCAGGACGAACACCACGCCAAGACTCAACAACCCGTTGCGCACGTGAGTCAGTAGGGGCAATGTATTCTCCGGTGTTGATCCAGTGGTGATGGATATCCAACACAAGAGCCACATGATCAGCCACGGCAAGAGTAACGTCAATTCCGTTTGTAAGTTCATCATTTTCTATTGTAATTAAGTTTCGAGCTTCAGTGCTTAGTCTGCTTAGAGTGCGCAAAAACTTAGCAGGGCCGCCTTTGCCCGAGAGATGTACATTGATCTTAAACCCATGAGTGTGCCAGTCAGCGCCATAACCCATCCACCGCGCCATATCGGCGTGATACTCAAATTCAAGTATGGACCGCTCAACAATTTCATCCGATTCGCTTGCCAGCACACAAAATTGCCCTGGATGAAAGGATAGCCGTACACCCAGACGCCGAGCAGCATCGCCAACCGGAGCAAATATGCGTTCGCAATGATCTTGAATTTCACGTCGTTGCCACCAATCTATCCAGGAGGGTTCTGTATAGCCCTGTAACATTTCTGAGCCCAAGCGTACCATTCTGCGCTCGGGTTCCATTGCACCTACACGCTCAACCAGTTTGAGCGCCGCGGCAGCGTTGTGGTTCATGATGTCCCACTGCCGCTGATCAGCTTCGGCAGCATGCTCACGAAGCCAGCGCATGGTAGTTGATCTTCCGTTTATATCACGGTCCACAGCATTGACTTTCATACCCCCGCATTCTGCAGGGTCATTGAGCCATTTGCAACAAAAGCCAAAGCGAGATGTGTGTGTCATAAGTATATTATACAAGATTTAGACAATTGTGTCAAGTCTTTTTGAAAAAGGTAAACATTATGAAATATTGGATTGAATCTAAATGGGAAGCTACCTTGGCTTATCCAGAAACCATTGAAGAATTTCATGCTCTTGGAAAGACCAGAGGAGCAGACGAAGTAGTGTTGGCAAAAATTCAGGAGGCAGCAACTACATTAAATTTATTTTCTCTTGACCCGCATGAACTCGATTATCTTAAAAAAAATAGCGATGGCACCACCCTTTTGGGATTTTATCAAACTGACAAAGCAAAAGCTCTTGAATGGGTAACATGGCGCAGCCAAAATCTAAGCCCATTACAAATTCATTGTGTTCTTGTAGAAGAAGCCGAACCGGGCGATCCAGGATACGTTGCTCCTTGATATAATGAAGGTGTTTCACGAATCATATTATAGCGTGGCTAAAGAATGTCGTCCCGAGGCAGTGTTAACTCGGGTCACAAAGTTTACCCCTCACAATGTAACAGAATTAGCAGGTGGATTTGAAATGCACACGCCACATCCCGAAGACTACGTGATTTTTCATCCAGATGGATCTGCCACTCATGGCTATTATCACGGTGATGAATCGGTATTGCAAACTGTTGTTAATTTTGTAGAAAAAAGAAACACAATTAGTAACACTGGATTTGCCAGAGCAAAAGTTTTAACATGCGATGATCACCAACATCCATGCGACACTGTACCCGAACCGTGGTTTACCGCCAAAGGATTTTATGAAAAATACGATCCGGTCAAGTGGACTGTCGCACAAGATCCAACGTGACACAATGAAAGCCGCCTCCCAGAGTGCGGCTTTGTCTTAGCCGCATGGGAATCACTTCAAATCGATAACTCTTTAGTGTTTTGATCAATTCAGGTTGGTCAGCGTCACAAATTACAGTGTGTGGATCTACTACCAACATGTTCATGGCAATCCATTTTGATGCATAGGGATATTGGTAAAAATCTTGTGCTACTACATTGTTTACCCAAATTTTGTGCCAGCCATCAAACACCTTGGGTACAGTATCAAACCCCACTCTGTGTCCGTTCAGCAAGACTAGACCTTCTCTTAACGGCACAATGGTCGAATCAATATGCACACCAGCATAAAAATTGCACAATTCTATTGTGACGTCTGGAAACTGCGCACACAACCAATCATACGCTTTTCGATTGCCTGACGCTGATTCCAAATACAACATTTTGTCACCCAGCCTGCACACATTGGCAGCATCCAGCGTCATGCCTTCGTTGCGTGGCATGAATCGATAATGGTCAGCACAATCCACAATGTTGTGATAGCACTGCAATTCCATGTCTCTACAAGGATACATCATGGCAGGATCCACTATGGTTGACCCATGCACCAGAAATCTGTCACGTGGACAGTAGTTGTACATGCCATCGTGAGTTTGAAAATTAAGCGGATCTGGCCGCACAACTTCTACACCTAGACCGATCAGTGTGATTGCCAATGTATCTAGATCTTCATTGGCTTCGTCAATTATTCTTTGTGGTACTGGTCCACGTGGAACAGGTGTTTCCGTCCAGGTAGTTTTTTCTGACTCTCGAGAAAACACAGGATCGTTCACAGGCCAGTTTGCGTCAGTGGCACTGCCTACTACTATCTTTTTCAGTGGGCTCCACTCATCAACAGTTGATATCATATGTGTCCAGTAATTTGTAATGTATAGCGGTCTTCAAGACCAATATTGGCTGCCATGTGTGGCAGATCATACACCCATTCCACTGTGTCTCCGGCTTTCCAGTCAACATAAGGCCGACCATCTACTTCAAGATAATGGCCTGGCTTCCAGTCTTCTAGCAACAGCAAGGCACGGCGAATTGAAGTTTCTTGTCCTTGGAGATCGAACAGTTCAACGTAGCGTTTGTACAGATCCCGATGCACTGGCATTACTGTGTCAGTGCTCATGCGATAAAATGCAAGCCCAAGGTCTTTCCATCCTTGTGCTTCGTATATTTCAATAAATTTACCAGCCCAGGCGGGCAAGCGATGCCGCATGTCACATAGACCTCCGCAGATTTTACTTGTGTATCCCTGTGCAGTCCATTGTTGTACACTTGCTGGATCGTTGAATGGTTCGTGGATGTAGTCTAACGTTTTAAACTCATCATCCCAAAATCGTTCAATGTGATATTTAAAAGCCACGAGTGTTCCCGTAGTGAACAACTTCTACATTGTCAGAGGACTCTAATTTGCGCCATGGGTCAACAATAATGCTGCCTGGCATGATTGTGCAATACGCTTGAGTATCTGCTTGATCGCCTGTGTATTCGTAGGTGATCTTGCGATTGTGTGCCCACAAAAATACAGCTGGTTCATCCACACTATCAACCACATGAGTTTTGTCATCAGCAAGTGGATCAACATAAATTACCTTACGACCTTCTTGTTCGATGTAATGTCCTACCAGAGTAGAGTATGAGCCAATGCAGTATTCCACGTCAGGCTTGTATGCTTTGCCGTGAATTACAATGGGCAAGTTATTGTTCATCACACTCAAATCTAACAAGAACATGGCTAAGTTTTTGGCTTGTACTTCTCTAGCATGCATCACTGTGTCAAACAGGTCGTATCCAATGTTGTATTCTTTGGCCAGCCAACGTAACGCAATATTGTCACGTGGATGACAAGCGCCTGCATCTCCCATGCCTGCTGTCATATACTTAGGACCCATGATACGCATGGTTGAACGAGCTAATGCATCTGTAACCACATCCACATTGATATTACCAATGCGTAATGCAAAGTCCTGAATCATGTTGACCAAGCCAACTTTGGCTGATATAAAAGTATTATAAAAAATCTTGATAGCTTCGCATTCGTCCCATGTACCAACTTCGTAGCGTGGATCGTTTTGCATGATGGTTTTGTAAAGATCAATCAGTTCGCCAGCAACACCAGTTAGGCTGCCGTCTTCAGTGCCAATAATAACCATTTCTGGGTGTGCCATATCCCACTTGACTGAGCCCATGGCAATTAGATAAGGGTTGTAACAAAACTGATGCTTGGCATCAATCAATGGCACAAATTTCTTGCGGGTGGTGCCCGGCAGCACTGTGCTGATCAACACAATTTTTTTGCTGCTTTTGGCATATTTGTTCACATTGTGAATGGCATCAATTACAGCGTCGTGACCAAAATCCCGAGGCTCCATGTGACTGGATGGAACAGATCCATCGTAGCCTTCTGCATGTGGGGTAGGCACTGCAATGAAGATCCATTCACTGTTGTCCACAAGTTCTTCGATGCCACAGACTTTTACCGAGTCGCTGGTTCGTGGGTAAATATCATACCCCCAAACTTGATGTTTCTCAGCCATAACTTCGGCGCAGTCCAAGCCAAGTTTTCCAATACCAATAAAACCAATTTTTGCCATGAGTGTTCCTTTAGATAGATTATACGATTTTTTGCAAGACATTTGCAACCATGATGTTTTAATTTATCGTTATTTTCCACATGGATCAAAAAAAATACAAGATTGCAAGTTGCTTGTAGGCTCTCCAGAAATGACCAAAGTTGATCAATTTAACAAAATGTATGTGTTTTGTCATGATCAGGAATTGTTAAATTCAAAATATTTTCCAAAAGTGCAAAGTGGCATTACGGATATTCCATTGAATGCATATCGATTGCTTTCGACCAATATAATAAACAAATATGATCGCATAATTGTAGTACATTCAGAACTCAACAGTCCTGAAGTAACTTGGTTTGAAGAAAATGGAGCAGTTACAGTTTATTGGTGGAGTCATGCTGTGATTGCTCAAGACTGGTTTCGCTACGCCAAAATAGATCCTAAGTTCAACAGTCAGTCCTGTGAGTTGCAACAAGATTTTTTAATTTACAATCGAGCCTGGCAAGGCACCCGAGAATATCGACTGAAATTTGCCGAGCTTGTGATCAAAAATAATTTAAATCAACATTGTCGTATGGGGTTTAATCCAGTAGACGGCCAGCACTATCATCAACATCAATTTATCAATCCTACATTTGAAATTTCTACCCGCAATTTAGAAGATTACTATTCCATAAACAACACAGACAGTTCAGCCAGTGCCGATTACTGTTCCAAAGATTACGTAGAAACTGGACTTGAAATAGTATTAGAAACAATAGTGGATGATCAACGCTGGCATCTGACTGAAAAAACTCTGCGGCCAATTGCTTGTGGTCACCCTTTTATGATCATGGGCACGCCAGGCGTTCTCAAATATCTGCGCAGATATGGGTTCAAAACATTTTCGCCGCTGATTGACGAAAGTTACGATGATATGCAAGATCCAGTAGAAAGAATGCAGGCCATCATTGATGTTATGAAACGTATTGCTAATATGAACACCACTGACAAGCTGTTGTTATATCGACAGATGCACACAATTTGTAGCCACAACAGAGATAGATTTTTTAGCAACGAATTTTTAAATTACGTAATCAACGAGTTTAAACAAAATTTTGATTATGCAACCGAGCAAATGAAAAAACATCAAACTGGAGCATATTTTAAAAAACGTATACGAAAATCAACCAATCCAACAAGTCAGCTGCCTGCATCTAGACAAGAGATTGTAAAAATGTGGCAAATATTACACAATGCAAATCATTAAACTAGGCGGACATTGAAGATTTAATCAGTACCGGAGTCCATTCGTCGCCAGGCGGATTGACAATATATTCATCAACACGTTCAGACAAATGTTGATAAAACGTGTCCATTTCCCCATTCCAGCAGCCGGTCAGTGAATGCACTGCACTGCGACAAAATTCCCAATTTTGTTGTCGATATTGTTCTATTAATTGTTGGTGTATGTTTTTATTAGATTCCAACTGCGGAAACTCTGCTAGTGGCAAGTTATCAATCACACAGTAGGTCTTTATCAACTGCTCTGATGGCAGCACCTTGAATGTGTCTAATTCCAAAACAGTGTGAGCACTGGATACAGTGTTAATGGCGTCGCCAAAAATTATGTTCATTGTTATTTCCTTTTAAATATGTATCATGCAACTTGCCTTTGATTTAATTTCTGATTTACACATTAGCACCTGGAACGGTGAATTCGACTGGACTAATCGAGCCACCAGTCCACACTGTATAGTGCTAGGTGATGTATGCGAAGATCGCGCATCCTTGTACAAAACACTGGAGCATCTTGGAAAGTGTTATCAAGCTGTGTTTTATGTTGACGGCAATGACGAACACGTGGATTTTTTTAACGATCTTGAATTCAGTTATGAAGAAATGAGTCAAAGAATTGGGCAAATTCCTAATGTGGTGTATCTACAAGACAACGTGGTAGTGATCAATGGTGTGGCTATTTTGGGCACAAATGGCTGGTGGGCATTTGACTTTGATAACACTATTAATCCTGAAGCAGTAAGAGATTGGTGGTGTGAAAAATATTCTTACACACATGATAACTATAACGCCATACGTCGAGCTAGTACCACTGATGCCAACTACTTGATCGCCAGCGTGAAGAAATTACAAACGCATCGAGACGTAAAGAAAATTGTCATTGCCACTCACACTGTGCCCATGCCTGCATTGATTGCCCATGACATTGATCTAGCTGACAAGCTCAAATTCAACACCATGGGCAACAGACACATGCTAAATGCACTAGATGTAGATACCGAAGGCAAAATTGATACCTGGTGTTTTGGACACTATCACGGCAAAGTTGATCAGTATCGAGATGGTGTTCGTTATGTCAACAACTGCCGCGGTCGCGGGCAGACACCATGGTCACAATATGTGTATCATCCACTGCGTGTGGTTGTTGATTATTAAGCTGTTTCAGGTTCCAGTTTGATCTGGAGCGGATAGTTTTGTGCTCTAGCACTCACAGTGACTTCAACACCTTTTTGTTCGGCAATTTCGTAAGGCAGCACTGCCACACAAGCAGAACCGTCTTCGTGAATGTCAATGGTGATTTGTTCTGCGGTTTCCGGAGTATATTCAAAATATTCAACCAGGCTTTCAACCACAAACTCCATGGAGGTTGCGTTGTCGTTCAAGTAAACCACGCGAAACATAGGTGGCTCTTTTACGGCCTCTGATGGTTTGATTCGTGTGCGTGTATCGCTCTGTGCCATTTCTATTCCTTGCTTTGCTATACAATCAGTGACAGCAGGATTGCTGTCACTGTATTTACACTATTATATTAGGAAGTGTAGGTGATTGCAATGCTCTTTGGCTTGGCATCTTCTGGCACTTCACGTTTTAGGTAAACGCTTAGAATACCAAGTTCAAGATGAGCGTTGCTGATCTCCACATGGTCAGCAAGTTGGAATTCACGTCGGAAATCTCTGTTGCTGATACCTTTGTGCAGGTAGTTTGGCACAATCTTTTCACAGTCAGGATCGTACTCTTTACCTTCAATAATCAAGAACTTTTTGTCCTTGGTAACTGAAAGATTGTCCAGTCCAAATCCAGCCACGGCCAAGCTAATCATGTACTCATCTTCATTGATTTGTACAATGTTGTAGGGTGGATAGTTTGTTGAGGATTGTTGAGCATTCACACGCATGAGTTCATCAAACATGTTATCGAAACCGATACCAAATTTAGTGAGTGCGGGAAGGTCGAAAGAGCGAAGGGTGAGAGTTTTTGTCATTTGTTTTCTCCTTTATATAAGCAAGATGACTTGTAATGTAGCCCCAGTATGGGCACTACAACATTATTTATTATACACGAAGAAAAACTATATTTTATTATTTAGGTCAGTTACCAGGCGGTATGTTGTCCATTCTGGAGAAATCCACGTTAGTGCAAACAGGCTATAAGATATGTCTGCATCAAATGTAACCCGCAAAGTATGTTTGTATGGTTTTTGGCGGTACTGAATGTTGTATTTGGCAGCCCAGTCTGCGAGTTTGTTATCAATTGTGAACCAAGGTCCTACTGTGACCATATCTGGTACGTTCTCAGGCAACTGAAACTCAATGTACATCAGTGCATTTTTTTAGGTAGAGCTTGTTCGGCCAATTGTCTACGCAAGCGATTTTTGGCAGCACTACGTTTGAGCTTGCGAGCAGTGGTGGGCTTGGTATAGAATTCACGATCACGCAGGTCGTTGAGAATGCCAGATACTTGAATTTTTTTCTTAAATTTACGCAGGGCTTTTTCTACATTGCCGTCAACGACTATTACCGACCTTCCGTGCAATTTGCTCATTGGGTGCCTTTAATTCTATAGGAGTATTTACCAAGTCATCAGTAATTTTTACTTGGTCAATACCTTGTTCTTTGTAACGTGCTAGATTGAACATGTGCGGCAGTAACACACGTTCTAGTTCGCTGTGCAGGCCACGTGCTCCTGTTTTGTTTTTTAATGTATTTTTAGCCACTTGTTCCAGCGCCGATTGAACAAATTCCAGTTTCACAGAATCTTGCACAAACAACCATTTGTATTGATCTACATAACTGTGCTTGATTTCTGTTAGGATAGATATCAAATCTGCCAGAGCCAGTTCATTCAATGCAACCCAGCTTGGAAAACGTCCCACAAACTCTGGAATCATGCCAAACTTAACCAGGTCGTCGGGTGTGACTTGATCAAGGTCGCCCGGACGGTCCGCTGACACATCAGCTTGAAATCCAATTGACGTGCCACGAATACGACTCTTTACAATATTGTCCAAGCCCACAAATGCACCGCCAGCAATGAACAAAATGTTAGTGGTGTCGATTTCCACAGTTTCACCGTTGGGATGTTTGCGACCTCCTGTGGGTGTGATTCTGCACTTGGTACCTTCTACCAACTTGAGCAAGGCTTGCTGTACACCTTCACCTGATACGTCTCGTGTGATACTTTGGCTTTCAGAACGACGACTAATCTTGTCTATTTCGTCCACAAACACAATGCCACGTTGTGTTTTTTCAATGTCATTGCCCGAGGCAGCATACAGGCGTGAAATTAAACTTTCTACGTCATCGCCTACGTATCCTGCTTCAGTTAAGGATGTAGCATCAGCAATCACAAACGGCACATCTAAATATCTAGCCACTGATCGTGCCAGCAACGTTTTGCCTGAACCAGTTGGGCCTAACATGAGAATGTTGACTTTTTCAATTTCGGTATTTTTGTCTGGATTGCGTATGCGCTTGTAGTGATTGGCAATGGCCACTGCCAATACCATCTTAGCTCGATCTTGTCCTATAACATATTGATCAAGGTGCTTTTGAATCAATCTTGGATCAAGACTCACATGTTCTACAGGTTTGATTGTGGGGTCGTCTACCAACAAAGTCTCACACAGTTCCACACATTCATTGCATATCGCAACATCTTCGCCTACAATGAGTTTGATCACAGTATCTTTGTGTTTGTTACAAAAACTACAGCTATCAGGATTTTCAGTTATCTTCATGTTTTATTTTCAGGGTTGAGCCGTATGGCTATTTGTTCTTGTTCTATGTCACTTAGCAGTTCTGGATCATACTCACCTGAGTCGACTTTGGCAATGAGATAATCAATGTATGCTGTGTCATAAGTGTAGTTGTCTGAAAGATCTTTGTCAATGTGTATCCAACTCTTTCCATTGTATTTGTACAATCGACTGGGTATGGCATCTACTTTTAAATATGTATCACCTTTGTTGGGCTGGTTGGGAAATTCTGCACCAAACGCATGTGTGGTTATGGATGGCTCTTGCCAGGGCAAATGATCAATTTGCCCACGTATTAGCTTGATTCTTTGTGCTTTGATAGTGTCGCCTGGATTGGCTGCTTTCCAGGCCTTGACGGCAGCATCGGGGTCTACATCTAATGTTTCAATTTCTTCTACGGGCGCAGGCCGGATAAAAATAATTTCTACTGGTTTATCGGTATCGGTTAATGGACCATCCATTACGTCACACTGTTTATTAGGACAAAATAAGCCAATTCCCGGTGCATTTAACAATATAGTGCCACATTTGTAGCAAGGTATTGTGTCCTCTGGGGTAGTAGCGTCCTCTGCTTTCGACACCATTGGTTTGAGATTTTCAAAATGTATAAATGGGTTAGCAAGATAAGGATAGCGTTCGTTCCAAGGACGATCATCTTCTTTGCCGCCAAACATCCACCCTGGAGGATGTGGATCTTTAGGCAGTTCCACACTGGCTTGTATCTGTTCTATTTGCTGTTCAGATAATGGCCCATCATCGGGTTTGTACTTGGGTTCGTCATGTACAAAGCCACCTGTGCCTTGTCGTGCCCATTCAAATTGTTTGCTGGATGCCAGGATAAGTGTAAGCGCCAATGGATCAAACACCAGCACAATCATTATGATCATCCATCGTACTGCACGTTCTAATAGATTGGCATCAGGATTGTCACCGTAAATTAACGCCGCGATATACTTAATTGGTCCTACTTCCGCTTCGACCTTGCGTACCTCTGCGGCAATAGGTGCACGGGCTTCGTTAAGTCCCGCGATAGACTTTTGCGACTGTGATATTTCAGCTTGAAGTCGAGCACGCTCTTTCTGCTGGGTTCTTCGCATAGCCACAGCTTTTTCGGCACCCGTTTCTGTTGTTGAGCGGCCCAGTACTTGGTCCACTCCCTCATCCATCTGTTTAAGTGCCTTACGGTTGGCTTCAATATTCTCTTTTTCGGTTTTAATCTTTTCATCATATATTGCAATCTTGCTGGTAACATCACCTGATACTAGACTTTGATCTGAGTGCGCCTTTGACAGGTATCCAAAGATACCCATGCTGGTCAAGATCATTAGGAATGTTATGGCTGGTATCAAATACAGTTTGAACACAATGCCGGCGCGGCGCCAGTTGTTGTGCAGCCATACAGTGGCAACAATTTTACCCAGTTCTAATGAACCGCCCATGATGATCACAGGCACCACAGCCGCTGAGAATATAGCAGTAAGGCCTGCTACAGAGTACCAGGCTGCTACGGCGCTTAAGAGTAATGCGGTGGCGAGAATTCCAAATCCAAATATCATAAAAATTATTTACCGGGCGGCGACATGGCAATCACCGCATGCTTTACTGCCACCCATGTGGCAAAGGCCTGATCTGGCACTTCGAACCATACAGGCACTGGTTGCAACGAAATCCCCCACAATGCAGTGTGTTCTAATCTGCGTTTTACCCTGCTTTGAGTGCGCCAGTTTGTTCCAAACATCACTCTAGCCTCTTTCATGATTGCATACCATTCTGTAACAGTGTGCAATCGAAACCAAATACGGTGCATGACCAAAGGCGTTATTTCAAGCGAGTCAAGTGACTCAGGGATACTCAACGCAGAGCCCTCAATTTTGACAGTCATTTCTAACCTTTCCAGATTTATCCTCTCGGCATACTCCCAGGGTACCAGCCCGAGTTTTGATCCTAAGATCAAGGTCCTTGTCGCAACCTACAGGATTTACGTCCACTTGCCACGGTTCAAGCAGGCCCAGGTTATCGATTCACCCTGCCCCACCATTAGACTACCCCATCTCTTTGATCATGCACAGTAATTATAACAACACTCAACGAGATTGTCAAGTGTTTTGTTTTTGTTTGACAAGATTGCACACAGTTTGAAACTGCTCGTATGCATCACGCACAGCAGGATGAGTCATCAACTGGTCTGCTTCTGCAATCATGGCATTGACTGCCGCTTCGGCATGATCTCTAGCACTACCATAGGTCAACGGACATAGTTCGTCGCCAAACTCTCGGGCTAGTTTACGCCAGGCTCGTTGTTGTCCTAG
>Ga0209768_10001323_pt1 | contig 15974 bp, 4 predicted proteins | sample LauGreSBDMM110SD_3_FD_187564 | JGI IMG/M metagenome (GOLD analysis project Ga0209768, IMG submission 187564) | Freshwater lake microbial communities from Lake Michigan, USA - Sp13.BD.MM110.SD (SPAdes) (version 2) | ecosystem: Environmental > Aquatic > Freshwater > Lake | place: Lake Michigan... | reverse complement strand
AATTCACCATTTGACAACGAGCGCACATTATACTCTTCGCCTTGTGTTCGAGGTTTCGCTGGGCGTAACTTATTCGGTATAGGGCTGGGGCTACGCCCGTGCCCCATTCGTCAAACTCGAAACTGCATACTCGATTGTACGGCCTTTGGCCGAGGCTCTGCCACACACACATATCCGCTTTTTCCTGATTTACTTGAAAATCAAAAAAAGAGTGTTCGTAGATTTTGGAGTCATGGTCTTACCGAAGAATTTGAATTATTTTCATATGCCAGTGGGAAAAAGAAACATCTTCATATGATTTTTCATGGAACTAAATTTTTTCTGGAAAAGTCAATTTCTTCTCTTGGTGCTTCGAGCCAGGCCTGTAGAGGAGAGGGGGGTTTGACGGTCTCCGCTGACGCTGGCTTGTACAGTATGGAATCGAGTATGAAATTTACTCGCAAAGCGAAATCAACTCAACAGCCAATTCAACGAATTCTTGAAGAGCAAAAAACATATAGCGTGAGTCTTTTTCTTCCTATTGAATTTCAATGGCTTGAATCCGGGGTTCAAGATGTTGATTATGGAATCGATCTTGCGCAGGACTCGGAACGAGTTTTGTTGCGCAAGGCAGAAAAAAAACCGAACACTGACGAATCGTCGAATGGCCAAAATACATACTCGAACTCCACATTCAGGGAAGCGAATACGGGAATCATGGGCGTAACCCACGCTCCACTTAAAAACCATGGAAGCGTATTCGCAGGAAGTAGCCGGCGAATCTGTACAGTTCCTATTTATTTTGGTGAAATTCCATTAATGACAGAGCGGGGAAGTTTCTTTATCAACGGATCTGCACGTGTTCTTGTTAATCAAATTGTACGTTGTCCAAGTATTTACTTTAAAGTAAAAATTGATCAAAAAAATAGGCGTACCTATATTGGAAGTTTTCTTTCTGAATACGGATCTTGGCTTCGACTTGAAACTGATTATAAAAATAGAATTTGGGTTCGGATCGATAAATCCCAGCGAATTTCTATATACGCACTCCTTCGTTCGCTTGGTTTTCCAGAACGTTTTTTAGAATATCAATGTAAACACTATCCTTTTCTTTTTGCTTCCCGCGAAGAATATTTTTGTGACGAACCCCATGAAGCTATTCAATATATTTGGAAAAAATTAACCCCAGGTCGCTGGAATTCACTTCAAGGATGTTACACATTTTTGTACAATAAATTTTTTCATCCACGCAGATATTCTATTGGCAAAATTGGGAGACTTCAATTAAATAAAAGATTTTCTCGAAGAACCAATATGGATATTCGTGAAACTGGACTGAGCGAAGCTCCTGGGAATAAAGTATGGAATCGAGTATCGAATGAATTCGCAAAGCGAAAACAACAGAACATCGAACTCAAGATTAAACATGAGGCCCAAAGCATTCCAACACTTACTCCAGAAGATATTTTTATGGCGATGGAAACACTCATTGATTTTCATTATGGAGAAGGTCTTCTTGATGATATTGATCATCTAAAAAATCGTCGTGTTCGGCTTCCGGGCGAATTAATGCAAAATCAACTTCGACTTGCTCTCAGTCGTGTTACACAAACTGCAACTGAAAAACTTTCAAAATTTGAATTAGATGAATTTGCCGAAAGAGGCGAAGCCGGAAACGAGTACGAAATCAACGACCGTACAGAATCAATTCGCGCGGGCTTCGCCCATGTAGAGCCATCGAATCCAAGCCGAGGTCCTACAAATCAAGAGTTTCGCGAAGCGAATACGGCCGCGCGAAAACAAAATATGCAATCAATAAAAGATTGTATTCAAACCCAAGTTTTTGGTTCAGCCTTTCGTGAATTATTTAATACTAGTCAACTTTCTCAATACATGGATCAAACGAATCCATTGGCTGAAATTACACATAAAAGAAGGTTGAGTTCATTAGGTCCAGGAGGTATTGGGCGAGATCAAGCAGGATTTGCTGTTCGCGAAATTCACCCAAGCCATTTTGGTCGTATTTGCCCAATTGAAACTCCTGAAGGTCAAAATGCAGGATTAGTAGGTTCACTTGCAACCTATTCGCGTATAACTTCTGATGGCTTTTTGCAAAGCCCGTATTATAAATCTGTACGTAATCCAATTTTGAATGGGCGAATCAGTAAATCGAGTATGGAATCGACCAAAGGTCGAACTCAACATCGAACAGAACATCGAACTCAAGATCAAACACAAACTCAAACTAGGAATGATTGGTTTTTCTTTTCCGCTGATATTGAAGATGAATCATATATTTCGTCAGAATGCCTCGGCTTTGTCGGAATTGAGAATGGAATGCAGTATGGGCGCAGCCCAATCATCTACTCAACATCAAACTCGATTCGTGCCGTTCGAGAAGAATCGGTAGTTTCGAGTTTGACGAAGGTCAATATCGAATACACCACTTTAAATATTCCCGAAGCTAAAACGCTCCATACACACAAAAAAATTGAAAAGTATCCTATTCGATATAAGCAAGAATTTTTCAGTGTCGATAAAAATCAAATTCAATTTTTTGGAGTTTCTCCTATTCAAATGATTTCGCTAGCCACATCTCTAATTCCATTTTTAGAACATGATGATGCAAACCGAGCATTAATGGGATCAAATATGCAACGACAAGCTGTTCCCCTTCTTTTTGCCGAAAAACCTTTTATTGGCACGGGGCTTGAATCACAAGCTGCGCGAGATTCCAGTACATGCCTTCTCGCGAAAAAAAGTGGACAAGTTATATCTGTGAATGGATTCCAAATTGATGTACTGAGCTCGAGTTACGAATCGAGTATGGAAAAGCAAGATATGGGGCATAAACTCCTGAGCCCTACTCAACATCGAACTGCATTCCGTACTCGAGCCCTATACGGGCGTAGCCTCGCCACTGAAAAAGATAGTAGCAGGAGCGAAGCTCTCGGCGTAGAGACATATCTGCTTCAAAAATATTGGCGATCAAATCAAAATACATGCCTTCGACAAACTCCTCGTGTACGTTTAGGAGAATGGGTCGAAAAAGGGGATCTTCTTGCTGATGGATCAGCTACTCTCAATGGGGAAGTGGCCCTTGGAAAAAATATTTTTGTCGCCTATATGCCGTGGGAGGGTTATAATTTTGAAGATGCAATTGTAATCAATGAGCGACTTGTTCAAGAGGATATTTATACTTCAATTCATATTGATCGATATGACGTAGAAACACGGGATACTGAACACGGAAAAGAACGTATTACACGTGATGTCCGTTTTCTTTCCTTTGGAAATATGCAGGGGCAAAGCCCTCAACGAAGCTCACGTTCGGTAGTGAATGGAATCGAGTCTGAAAAGAATCGAGTATCGAATTCAGCCAAACTCGATTCAAGCCCTCTCGAGGGACAGAACCCGGGCGAATTGACGGAAAGTCCAATGGAATTGAACGGGGGCAGCGGCTCTGCGGAGCGGCTTTACCGAAGCGAAGCTGATGGGATCGAGTTTGATGCAGGAAATGTAGAGGGCATGGGCGAAGCCCCAGCCCATATCAACTCTCACTCAATACCGAACTCCAATGCTGATGGCCTGCTGGGCGAAGCCCGGTCTACCGGAGAATATAATAGCGCAGAAGAGTCATTTGAATATCTAGATACACGTGGGATTATTTTTCCCGGAACTTGGGTCGAAGAAGGTGATATTCTCGTTGGCAAATTAACACCAATATCACCCCCTAAGCCAACACCGGAATATCGATTACTTCTAGCAATTTTCGAAACAAAACCACTCCCTTTTAAAGATACATCGCTTCGCGTGCCTTCGGGCATTGAAGGTCGTGTATTAGAATGTGTATGCACCGGCGAAGCCGCTCATACTGGAGAAGTTACAGAACAGTCTTCGGTAGTAAATGCATATTCGGTAGTGCAGGGCTCAGGAGTTTCGAGTTTGACGAACGTCAATACCGAAAACGGCATGGCCGAAGCCCGCGCCCCATATCCTGCCGCCGGATCAATTGGACGTGATTCGAGGACAAAAATTGAAAAAGTTCATGTTTTTTTAGTACATAAACGCAAAATTCAACTTGGCGATAAAATGTCTGGGCGACATGGTAATAAGGGAATTGTTTCGCTTATTTTACCCCCTCAAGATATGCCTTTCTTACAAGATGGGACGCCTGTCGATATTGTTTTAAATCCACTTGGAGTTCCTTCTCGAATGAACGTCGGTCAAGTTTTAGAATGCCTTTTTGGCTTTGCCACAAAATATTTAAAGCAAAACTACCGTCTTTGCGCTTTTGATGAAATGTATGGGACGGACGATGCCCCAGACGCTTCACGAGGTTTAGTGTATACAAAACTCTACGAGGCGGCTTGTCAAACTGGCTATCAGTGGTTATTTGATCCAAACCATCCTGGGAAATCCCATCTTTTTGATGGTCGAACAGGTGAAGCTTTTCATCAACCTGTTCTCGTAGGATATTCGTATATGTTTAAACTCATTCACCTTGTGGATGAAAAAATGCACGCTCGTTCGACCGGACCTTATTCACTTGTAACCCAACAACCTCTTGGTGGTCGATCAAAACATGGTGGACAACGCCTTGGGGAAATGGAAGTCTGGGCTTTAGAAGGCTTTGGGGCTGCAGCTGTTTTACATGAATTTTTAACACTTAAATCGGATGATATTGATGCTCGAAATACATTTTTATTTCATCTCATGAAAAGACGACACTTTCCACCAGAACGACTTCGTCGTTGTTTACCAGAATCATTTCGTGTGTTAGTTCACGAATTGCAATCCCTGTGTTTGAGTGTCTATTATAATCCAGATTTTCGATTAACATATCCTAGTTTACTTGGTTGGGATGGATTGTTTCTTTTATCCAGTAAAAAATTACCAACTCTCGATCAACTTGGCCAATTAAAAATTGCATAAGTATATTGTTTGATGTTGTGCTTCGCGCATACTCAATACGGATCTTCGCACGGGCTACGCCCATGCAGTGTTCGGTAGGGTAGAGTATTGATACGGGCAAAGCCTGTATCAAACAAGCAACAATCAAGTATGCAGTCTATGCGTATGATATCGAGTTAGTGTTGATTTCGCTTTGCTAATACATTCCGCGCATAGCCCTAACTCGATACCATACACTCTACTGCATACTACATTCCATACGTACGAGTTTGGTATTGATTGTATTGCGCAAAGCACAAACTGGATCAAACTCAATACCCGCTATACCGAATACAGATGTAGGGGCATTGCCCTCCTGCTTCGCTCCAAGCCCGCGCCCAGTCAAACTCGAATACGAATTCACCCAATACCAAATATTAGCAACATGACTACAAAACGCTATGAAAAAATCCATCTTGAATGCTGAATTTTATAATCAAATGCTTGATAAAAAAGGGACAAAGAAAATTTTGTCTTGGTTTTTAAACAATTATGGGCCAACACGTACAAGTCAATTTCTTGAAGAGTTAAAATCTGTTGGATTTCATTTTGCCACTCAGGCTGGAATTTCCTTAGGTTTTGATGATTTGAAAGTACCTTTGAAAAAATCATTCATCTTGCAGAATGCAGAAGTCGATTTGCAAAGATACGAAACACGCTTTCAACAAGGCCGAATGACCGCGGTTGAACGTTATCAAAAAGTCATTGATATTTGGACCACAGCGAGTGAAAACTTAAAAGATGAAGTAATTCAGAATTTTCAAAATACTGATTTATTCAATCCACTTTACATGATGGCTTTTTCAGGAGCCAGAGGAAATATTTCTCAAGTTCGCCAACTTGTAGGAATGAGAGGTTTAATGTCAGATTCTGCCGGCGGTATTATTGATTTCCCAATTCGAAGTAATTTTCGTGAGGGCTTAACCGTAACTGAATACGTAATTTCTTGCTATGGCGCACGTAAAGGATTAATTGATACAGCTTTACGTACAGCAGATTCAGGGTATTTAACACGTCGACTTGTGGACGTTGCTCACGGTATTATGATTGGTCGAATTGAATGCGGTACGCAGGAAAGCTTTGCGATGTATCCACTGAAAACAGCTGGGAAATCTGGAGCTGAATCCATTGTTCTCTCGCTTGAAAAAAGAATTCAAGGTCGAATTCTGGCGCAAGACATTGAAAAAATCGAATCCTCAACATCAGCCCATGTGGAGCCAAGTCGCTTCGAAAATATACATACTCGAACTAGGCTACGCCCTCTTCTTGCTCATAAAAATCAAGAGATTACCCCCCTATTAGCAGCAGAAATTGCTCAACATCAAACTCAATTGGCTGTATTGTATCGACCGAAGGCCGAACGTATTGGAATCGAGTATGGAAAGGCAGAATATGGGGTTATGCCGTTTTCGGTATTGACGTTCGCCAAACTCGAAACTCCTGAGCCCTACTCAACAACAAACTCGAGTACGAAGAGTTCGGTGGGCGCAGCCCCAGTCAAACTCGATTCGAGCCATTCGGCTTTTGGCCAAGGCCCCAGCAAATTAGAATACGAAAGTCTATCAATTCGCTCTCCTTTTACCTGTCAACATTTTCAGAATGCTCGAGAAGATATTTGTCAATTATGCTACGGTTGGAGTTTAGCACATGGAAGATTAGTTTCCCTTGGGGAAGCAGTGGGGGTTTTAGCCGCACAATCTATTGGCGAACCTGGAACTCAATTAACCATGAGAACATTTCATACAGGTGGTATTTTTTCAACTGATATTGATGCAAAAATTTTCGCACCCCATGACGGAATTATTCATTTTGGAGCTGTAGAAGGCGTAGGAGGGCCTTATGCGGCTTTACCGCAACTGCGCCCCAACCTGAGCCCTACTCCACAAGAATACGTCAAACTCGATGCTACGGAATCGAGTATTGAAAGGCCGGGCGTAGCCCCAGGCCCCACTCAACATCGAACTCGAGGCCAGGCACCTCGTGGGAAAAAAATTCGTACATTCCATGGCGAAACTGCATTCTTTCTTTTTGAACCAGTACAATGCAAAATTGAAGAAGCGAATTCTTTACGCGTTTCCGTTTTTTATCTCCCAGCTCAAAGTCTTGTGTTTGTTTATCCTGGGCAAAAAGTCTTGAAAAATAGCTTATGTGCAGAAATTTCCCATTTACTTAATGCACGAACGGCTGCTTCGCCTATGAATATTCGCGAAGCGAATCCGCAGGTTTTGGTGAGCGAAGCAGTAGGGCGAACGGAATCGAGTATGGAAAGGCCGGGCGTAGCCCCAGGCCCCACTCAACATCGAACTCGAGACCCCAACGTTAAACTCGATTCAAGCTCTAGGCAACAAAATCAAAAAAAATCCTCAATTTCTGAAAATACAAAATCAATAGGGTTATCTAGTTTGGTATTGGATATCGACTCGAGTATGGAAAGGCAGGATAAGGGGCGCGGGCTTCGGCCATGCCGTTTTCGCGTAGCGAAACTCCTGAGCCCTACAGAGCGAAGCTCGGTACATCGCACTCAACAGAAACGGGATGATCAGTCTTCGCTGCGCGAAACTCCATGGAATGGGGCTTCGCCCATGCCCCAAGAAATCAAATTGGAACCCCACACGAGCGAAGCCCCTACGGAGGCTTTAGAGTCTAGTAATACAAAAAAAGTTCTTTCTGAGATAGAAGGTCAAGTCTATTTCCATCGATTAGCTGAGCGTCGACAAACGACAGAATTTGAAAACATGAGTCACGTAAAAGGTGTGGGCTCTTTGTGGATTTTGAATGGAAAAGCTGTTCAGATGAATGGGCATCTTCAATCAGGAGATTTTTATCAAGCAAATTCGTTCGGCATTGAATTGGGCTCAAATCGCAATCGACCGAGCGTACGTCCTCTGACGTACTCGCAGGGCTCGAGCTTCACTCCTGCTGGCGAAACTCCCCCAACTTCGGACGAAGTCAATAGAGGTTGGCAGATTCGCAAAGCGAATACGCCCATATCAACTCTAACCTCGAGTTCGATGCAGGAATCTTTTCGCAAAGCGAAATCAAGACTAACTCGATTCCCTTCTCGAACAGAGCTTCGTTCATATCAGCAATATAAAATAAATGGGAATTTGTGGATTCCGGCTATTTCCTTTGTTTCATATTGGCAAGATGGGGATATTTGCGAATCTGAAGCTCAACAAGTCCGCGTCTCTAGACAAAATTGGCTCCAACTTCAAAAAAAGAAACCGCTTCCAGAAGGTACTCTTTTTGCGTTTTCTGCAGTTCAAAATAGAATTCGACAAAGTCAAAAATTTCAGAATTTATTCGGGAACTGGCGAAACCTCGGTTCAGGCGGAGGAGGCGGGCTTCGTCGGAATAATGAAGGGGAGAAAGCAAATGATCCTCCATTTAATTATGAAATGGTTGCCTATTCGGTATTGACGAACGTCAAACTCGAATCTGCATACGAAACAAAAAATTGCAAAATATTCCGTCTATCCTTTATTTCTGGAAATAGACCGCGTTTAGCAGTTGAGTATGCGGATTCCCACGGCGAGAGCTTTGCTCTTACACGCGTATCTGATTCGCGAAGCGAATCGGCTATCCATGGACGAAGCCTACGCGCACTAGGTACTGAACTCAGCGCTAACAAAGAAGTTCGTTTAGGTATGGTGGGAGGGTCTGGACACGGGCTTCGCACAGCCAATCACCCTACTAGCCCAAATGAGGCTACGCCCGTTAATGTTCTCGGTGAATTACGATCTGTGCAGGGCCAAAGGCCTCAGCGAAGCTCTCGGCGTAGCCCCAACTCATTCAATCAAAAAAGTTTACTTCTTCAAAAATCACATTTGCGAAGATTAGAGATTCATGGGCTTGGAATCAAGTATGGAGAGGCAGGATATGGGGCGCGGGCTTCGGCCATGCCGTTTTCGCGTAGCGAAACTCCTGAGTCCTACTCAACATTAAACTCCTGCCCTACAAATAACCTTTCTGAAGAAGCGTATTCGGGGGGCGAATCTGCATCCAGCTCAAAAATGTACAAAAAAATCGGTGAGTTTATAAGAAATGCTGAATCCTTCAGCTTCACCGAAGTAGGAACTCATGGTTCTGGTGGGGGGGACCCTTGGCTGGCAGGAACAGGGGCCGGGCGTAGCCCTACGACACTCGTTCAAGGGCCGACTTTAGATAAAACAGTCCACATTGTTAGTCGAATGACCAATAAATATGCAGGAGCTCATATTGAGTTTGATCTTCGATCAATACCAAACTCAATACCAAACTACACGGGCAGTGTTCATGGGAGTGCGATTCGAGCTGAGCGAAGCGAAGATGGGCAGTTTTTGCGCAAGCGCAATTCGTACCCAGCATGGAATTTATGTTTTACCCTTCGTCGAATTCACCCATATTTAATTTCAAATGATTCTGGATTAGCTGTTCGACATGGAGATATCGTTTCTGCACGACAATTTTTATTTGAACTTTTTTTTGAAAAATCAAAAACTGGGGATATTGTTCAAGGTTTACCAAAAATTGAACAACTTTTTGAAGCTCGACGAACGAGTCTTCATGTGATGGAAACAATCCATCTTAAATTAAAATCAAAATTTACGGAATTATGTAAAGAATACCCTTTATATGAAGCGACTCGTCAAAGTATTCGTTTTATTCAACGTGTTCTTCTTGATGAAATTCAAATGGTGTATCAATCACAAGGTGTAGATATTGCAGATAAACATTTAGAAATTATCATTCGTCAAATGACATCCAAAGTAATCATTCAAGAAAAAGGGCAAAGTCCTTTTTTTCCAGATGATATTATTGATTTTTATCAGCTGAAAGGATTCGCCTCGAGTTCGACGTTCCGTTCGACCGAAACTGGAACGGAGTATGGAAAGGCAGGATATGGGGTTATGCCGTTTTCGCGTAGCGAAACTCCTGAGCCCTACTCAACATCGAACACGCGTTTACAGGCCGCGAATACTGCCGGCGAATCTACGTTTGGCGCGAGGGCCATCTCTACAGATCAAAGATCATACAATCAAGAAACTCTTTTCGAGCCCATTGTCTTAGGAATTACAAAACGATCCTTTTTTACGGAGAGTTTTGTTTCCGCTGCAAGTTTTCAGGAAGCAAAGCGCGTATTAATGCATTGTGCGTTACAATCAAAAGTCGATTTTTTATATGGATTAAAAGAAAATGTGATTCTTGGTCGTTTTATTCGAGCAGGTACTGGATTCCGAACTTCTGTCTTTCCAACGCTTTCTTAATTTTGCCTTCGTATTTTATGCGCAGGGGCCTCGGTCAAAGGCCGTACAATCGAGTCTGAGTAGCATGGGCGGAGCCCAAGTAGAGCGTATGGAATCGTATGTAATAGTAGTATGGGCGCAGCCCAATCAAGCTACATGGGGGCTTGTTCGCTTCGCGAAACTGCTACGCCCGTGCCCCCCCACTACTCAACACCATACACTCTACCCTACCGAACACAGCTGTAGGGGCATAGCCCTCCTGCTTCGCTCCAAGCCCGCGCGCAACGAAACTGGAATTCACTAATTCGAGTTTGACGAACGTCAATACGAATATATACCCAACAATCGATCGACCGTCGAACAATATTGACTATCAACGGCAAATTGAATATGCAAGACAATTTTTCTCCGGAAAGCCTCAAAAAAAAACCTCTCATTGTTGATTCCTCAAATTTTATACAAATTGGCTTAGCTTCCTCCGATGAAATTCGAAACTGGGCTGAGCGAAGCTCCTGGTCTTCTTTTGGAGATCGCACGTCATTGACCTCGAGTTCCGAATCGAGTATGGAATCGACCAAAGGTCGAACTCAACATCGAACTGGATTACTTCCAGCTGCTGGGTTTCAGGAAATTGGGGAAGTCAAAAGGCCGGATACTTTAAACTATAGAACATTTAAACCAGAAAAAGATGGTTTATTTTGTGAACGTATCTTTGGTCCAGTGAATGATTGGATGTGCTCATGTGGTCAATGTAAAGAACAAAGTTATGGTTCAGCTGCTCCATACGATCATGAAAAAGCATTGACGGGAAAATTACGTCCGACAATTTGCCCAAATTGCCAAGTGGAGGTGACAACATCAAGATTCCGAAGATATCGTATGGGTTATATTTCGCTTGCATGCCCCGTGACGCATATTTGGTATTTAAATAGTCGTCCCAATGTTTTTTCTATTTTGTTGAAAATGCCAACAAAATACATGAAAAAAATTGCTTATTATAAAGCATATAGTCCGAGTTTTGCATACCCAGAGTATCTCAGTGGATTAATAAGTCCAGGTGGTGATTTTTTTGATAATGAATGGGAATATCTTCATACTTGGCTTGGTGGGAAACACTCTTCAGAGGATATTGCCGCGCCATGGACTAGTAGATTCCCTGACTCGAGAAGCGAATCAGCCATCCTTGGGCGGAGTCTTATAGAAGCGAATACTCAGCATCGAACTCAATATTCGATTGGGTACATGGGCGTACGGAATCAACTCGCGGAGCGAATTCAACTCGAGGCCCCAGTGGATCAAAAATCGAATGGTACGGGCATAGCTGAATGGAATCGGCCAACGGTCGAACATCAAGAAAAGAAAATGCCCGAATCTCCAAATTGGCTCTTAAATACTGGTGCAGAAGGTTTATTAAATCAATTTGAAACTCGAGATTGGCCAAAAGAAATTCAAAAACTTGAATCTGAATTAGCGTATTCGAGTTTAGCTGCTTCGGATGGGGTTGCGCCCGTGCCGTTCCGCTCAAGCTTTGCAGGAGCGAAGCTCGGGCATAGCCCCAACAGCTTCGCTGAGGGCGGGGCAGATTCGAGTTTGACGAATGTCAATACCGAACGGGGAGTAAGTCCAGCAGAACTTCATGAGAAAGGAATCGAGTATGTGCGAAGCGCAACATCGAACTCGAGCGAAAAAGAAAATGAATTTCTTTTAAAACGAAGAAAAACTCGTGTTCGTCGGTTAAAACTTTTGAAAACATTTCAAAAAAGTGGTTTAGCTTTAACCGGAATGATTTTTTCTTCGTTGCCTGTTTTACCCCCCGAACTGCGGCCCATTATCCAACTAGGAGCTGGACAACTCGCGAGTTCAGATGTGAACGATTTATATCGTCGTATTTTAAGTCGAAATAATAGACTGAAATATTATTTATATGAAACCCATTTTGTTGAATTCCTTATTCGAAGTGAACAACAACTTGTGCAACTTGCCGTTGATGCACTATTGGAAAACGGAAAAACGACACAAGTTCGACATACTTCAGGTCAGAAAAGACTCTATAAATCTTTATCTGATCGAATTGGTGGAAAGCAAGGGCGATTTCGAATGAATCTTTTAGGAAAAAGGGTAGACTATTCCGGCCGTTCAGTTATTGTAGTTGGACCAAAATTACATATTTCACAATGTGGATTACCCTATGAAATGGCACAAGAACTTTTTCAGCCATTTTTACTTCGTCATATGCTCGAATTTCAACTTGCTAAAACAATTCGATCCGCTAAAAATATTCTTCGTTTGAATAAGCCACTGGCGCGCCAATTTTTACATCGTGTTGTTCAAGCACATCCAATTCTATTGAATAGGGCACCCACACTTCATAGATTAGGTATTCAAGCTTTTCAACCACTTTTAGTCTTTGGGCGAGCAATTCACCTTCACCCATTAGTCTGCCCCGCCTTTAATGCTGACTTTGACGGAGATCAAATGGCTGTCCACCTACCATTATCTCCTCAAGCTCGAGTGGAAGCACGTCTTCTTATGCTCGCTTCTGGAAATTGGCTTTCAGCTTCAACTGGTCAGCCAAATCTTTTACCAAGTCAAGATATGGTTTTAGGTTTTTATTATGTGAGTCTTGAAAAATATGGATATCAAAAAGGACGAGGTTTATTTTTTAGACATTTAGATGATGCACTTCAAGCCTATCAAACAGGTGAACTTGATCTCCATTCTCAAATTTGGGTAAAAACGCATGGAGAGCCGACGCAAGTGAGGGAAGCTGTATGGAATCAAGTATCGAATGAATTCGCAAAGCGAAAACAACAGAACATCGAACACAAGATTAAACACAAAGCAAAGCCCGCGCCCAAACTCAGCAAGCAACTCAATACCCCACTCGAGGCAGCGCCTTTCTCTCCACAGCTTCGATTTGATTTTCAAAAAAATCAAACGCCTAGAAGGATTACAGGCGATGCATTAGGGCGCTCAATTCCTTCTACGAAACACACATACAGAATGGGCGAAGGAGTACGTAATCAAATTTCGAAGGTATTAAGTATGGAATCGACCTTCGGTCGAACGGAACATCGAAATCAACATCAAACAAGACTCAATACTAAATTAGAGGCCGAGCCCGATTCCGTGCTCTTCGAATCTTCACTGCAAATGAGAAAAGAAGATCATCGACGCCATTTAAGACGACGTTTTCAAAAAGATGTTCATAACCCTATTGAAATTCGTTTGAATCAAAATGGGGTTGTTGCAAAAATGTATACCTCATATAAATGGAAAGAGGATCCTGAAAAAAACAATTTTGCTTCATATATTCGAACAACACCTGGAAGAATTCTTTTAAATCAAATTATGCAAAAATATTTATAAGCTTATTCGAGTTTAGTATGGATTGAAGATCAAACTTCATTACGATCAGCCCCTACTAAACTCAATATCCAATACGCGGAGCATAGAAGAGTTTCGCAGATTCGCAGGGCGGGGACCGTGAATACGCTTAGCCGAGGCCTTTGGCCCTGCCCATTATTGATTTCTAAAAAAAAAGAAAATACAATAAGCCAAAGCCGCTGTGGTGGAATGGTAGACACTCGACACTTAAAATGTCGTGGGCGCAAGCCCGTGCCGGTTCAAGTCCGACCAGCGGTAAAGTGAAAATAAAATTGGGCTCTGTATTTGGCCATTGGCAGTTTCGAGTTTCGTTGCGCCTCGGCAAAGCCGTACGCGCATAGAATAACGAATACGCCCTAAGTCGGCATATTCAAAGTAGGGAGTTGCCTCGCGTGTGTAAGTTATTGAGTCATGAGAGAAGCTGTACTTCACGGCTCTGCAGTAGTATTCGCTTTACTAATTTTGGTACATGAAGTTTGGTAGAGGCGTTGACGCTTCTCTCAGGGTATAGCTCACTCGCAGGGCTCCAATCGAATTTGACGTATTGACGTATTCGGTATTGAGTTTGATCCAGTTTGCGCTTTGCGCAATACAATCAATACCAAACTCGAAACTCCGAAGCAGGGCGGCACGGGCGTAGCCCCAGCCGAGGTAAAACTCGTCAATACCGAACACTGCCAGCAAATCAGCCACTTGTACGCATAAATGGCGGAGTGGACGATCGCATTGGCCTCATAAGCCTATTCCTTCGGGACATCGCAGGTTCGAATCCTGCTCTATGCAAGTTGATCCGCGCCTTCGGTCATACGGTTTCGTTCTCATGTATTTAACAACCGCGATTCGGTATTGATGGATATGGGCGTACGGCCTTTGGCCGAGGCCTCGTTTGACGTATGGACTGGGCAGGAGCCCCGTCAAATTAGTTAATACGAGTATGCAGGGCGTAGCTTATGGACTATGCGTGTTGTATAGCTTGATATTGAGCGGATATCAAACGCATAGACTGCATAATGCACTGTATACTCAAACGGGGCTTCGCCCATATAAGTATAGCCAATATGAAAATGATACTAAGCACAACTTTCCGGCGGAAAAGACTTACAACTCTTAAATTTCACTTATAGAATAATTCTTGTAATAATTAAGATCTTTTAAAAAGAGTTTATGATGTCAAACTTATATCAGGAGGGGGTTTTCGTCTTGGCGTATGGCGCATTCGGTATTGACCTTCGTGAAACTCAAAACAGACAAAAACCGGTCTTTCTTAACATCAAGCTGAAAACCTTAGGGAAATTCGTGAAGCGAATAGATATTAAGCTCATGCACTTCGCGAATTCCATTCCTTCATATTATTGGGTCGAATAAGATTCGAACTTATGTAGACTTACGCCAGTGGATTTACAATCCACCCCCTTTAGCCACTCGGGCATCGACCCATTGAATGAATAGACCTAACTCGATACCATACTTCGCATAGCCATCCCAGCGGATAATGGGAATCGAACCCATCTCTTCAGTTTGGAAGACTGAGGTAATAGCCACTATACCATATCCGCAAAAAAGAGTTTTCTTTCAGTATACTTCTAGAAAGAAAAGGGAATCAAGTTTATAAAAAAATTTCTCTAAATGTAGATTCGAGTTTGACCGAAGGTCAATTCCGAACACTGCCGAGGGGAAGCCCCAGACCGAGCACAATCTTTATTTATTAGTCAATTAAGTTATCTTTTTTTTTGCTATAATAAGATTACCGCAAAACAAAATAAAAAAATTCAAGAAAATTTTATTTTTTATAGATACAAGGCTGTATTAGCTTCGCGAAACTGCTTCGCTGAACGGCACGAATCGAGTTTGATGTTGAGTAGCTTGACGGGGCACGGGCGTATCAGTTTCGCGAAGCGAACAAGCCCATGTCATTGATTCCATACTCGATTCCATACAGTTTGACCGAAGGTCAATACATACCGAAGACTGCCGAGGCAAAGCCGTACGGCCTATGTCTTTAAAAGATAAAAATCGTATATTACAAATTTGGTCTAGCCTATTTGGATTTGACATATTGAGCCTGCTATGGTTTTATGTGTATTGTGTTAACCCGGGTATATTCTGTATTTTGTTTGATCTAATGAAATATCCTACGCCCTAACATCAATACGAAACTCGAAAGATACGTATGGAATCGACCAAAGGTCGAACTCTACAATATACGAGGTCAAAATGTCGAAACATCTTTTTTAAAACATATAAATTATGACAATTGCTATCGGAAAAAACGAAGAAAAACGCGGATGGTTTGATGATGCTGATGACTGGTTAAAACGTGATCGTTTCGTGTTTGTAGGATGGTCAGGTCTTCTTCTGTTCCCTTGTGCTTATTTTGCACTTGGTGGTTGGTTTACTGGAACAACTTTTGTAAGTTCTTGGTACACTCAC
>Ga0209768_10001318_pt1 | contig 16005 bp, 16 predicted proteins | sample LauGreSBDMM110SD_3_FD_187564 | JGI IMG/M metagenome (GOLD analysis project Ga0209768, IMG submission 187564) | Freshwater lake microbial communities from Lake Michigan, USA - Sp13.BD.MM110.SD (SPAdes) (version 2) | ecosystem: Environmental > Aquatic > Freshwater > Lake | place: Lake Michigan... | reverse complement strand
GTCATTAATTTCTACTTTATCAAGTCAAAAGCCATTACCAAAATTAATCTTTGATTATGGATTAAGTTCAACAGCAAAATGTCTTGCTAAAGAACAAAGTTTAAATGGAAATATCGGACATAATAGAATCAATTGCCCTCAAATTTATTTAAATACATCAAATAAAAATATTGGATATGGCACAGGTGAAAATTGTGGATATGGGAATTACAATGGGAAAGACTTAGTAAATAATTTACTTATTGACCAAGACGTACCAAGTTTAGGACATCGACACAATATCCTTAATTCAAAATTTACTAAAATAGGAGCTGGGACAGATTTTCACCCAAAATACGAGACAGTTATAGTTGTTGATTATTTATATGAGGTATACTACTAAAATTATTGATTCTTAATATCCAATACGCTGGCAAGCCGCTGGGCCGCAATGGTATGACACATTTCCCTCCAAATACTACAGTAGACTATGATTGGAATAATTCAACGATTGTAAAATCCGATATCGAAGATTGGAAACCCGAAGTCGGAAACTTAAAAGATATTGATAATAAAAGATGGATGAGCACTAACTATGTTTATCCAAGTGTTGCTTATAAAGTGGATGAAAATGATGCTCAATATAAATGGATTATGTTTTGGTTCCAAACGATCCCGGGAGCAAATAATGACATTAAATACGGGAATTACACCATTTCTAATTGGTGGGATATTTTATACAATTGGGACAATGCAATAAGGACCAAAAAGAAGCTTTACGAATAATGTTACAGCTCCTGTAAATATGGTTCAAGATTTCAAAAACTTTGGTATATTTAAAAGTATAAACCATTGTATTATGAACCCACGTAGAGATTTTATTAAACAAATGTCTTTGGCGTCTGCCGCCATTATAGCTACCCCTAGTTTTGCTAAAACTAATTTTTTTGCATCCGATATTATTAGAGTGGCCACCATTGGCGTAAATGGAATGGGCTGGTCTAATACCATGGCGGCCATTAAAGTTAAAAATGTCCAAGTAGTTGCCCTCTGTGATATTGATGGGTCTGTTTTAAGTAAACGTAAACAAGAATTATTAATAGCGCAACCCAATGTAAAAAACGTGGATACTTATGGAGACTATCGTAAAATTTTAGATAGAAAAGATATTGATGTTGTTATAGTGGGCACGCCGGACCATTGGCACGCTTTACAAATGATAGAAGCCTGTGCTGCGGGTAAACATGTTTATGTAGAAAAACCAGCGGGCAATTCCATTGGTGAATGTGATGCCATGATTAAAGCAAAAAATAGATACAATCGTATTGTACAGGTAGGTCAATGGCAAAGAAGTGAGCAGCATTTTAAAGACGCCTTAGATTTTGTACACTCCGGTCAACTAGGAAATATTAGAACGACCAAGGTTTGGTGTTATCAGGGATGGATGCGCCCTCAACCCGTTGTTGCCGATAGTATTCCACCAGATTATATTGATTATAAATCCTGGTTAGGCCCAGCTCCTAGTAGAACTTTTAATACAAGTCGTTTTCATTTTCATTTTAGATGGTTTTGGGATTATGCTGGCGGCTTAATGACCGACTGGGGCGTACATTTATTAGATTATGCTATTCAAGGAATGAAAGCAAGTAATCCAATTTCAGTAAGTGCATTGGGTGGAAAATTTGCCTATCCTGAATTGGCCGAAGAAACGCCAGACACCTTAACTGCATTGTATGAATTTGATAAATTTAATTTAGTGTGGGATTCTGCGATGGGTATTGACAATGGATCTTATAACCGAAACCATGGCATTGCATTTATTGGAAACAATGGAACCTTGATTTTAGATAGACAAGGCTGGGAAGTTATTGAGGAAAGTCAGGCAAAAAATAAAATAGTTAAACCATTTGCCAAAGTGCAGGACGATGGAGTAGAAAGGCATTGGGAGAATTTTATTGCGGCTATTAGAAACAACAATCCCTCTTCCTTAAATTGTTCGATCGAAGATGGAGCGCATATTGCAACGGTGGCGCAAATGGGAAATATTGCATTCCGTTCTGGCAATAAAATTAGTTGGGATGAGCAAGCTAAAAAGTTCACTGACCCTGCAATACACAATGAATATTATATGAAGCAGTACCAAAATGGCTATACACTTCCAACCCTTTAAAGATTTTTATGAAAAAAATACTTGCTTCATTAATTCTATCTGCTATAACCCAAGTGGCTGTTGCACAGGTGCCCGAAGGGAAAAAGGTAATTAGCTCCTTGTATATACATGATTTAGCCTCCGGGAAATCAAATTTAATCCTAAGGGAAATACGTCATTTTGAAGCGCCCAATTGGTCTCCTGATGGGAAGTATTTATTAATTAATAGTTTAGGAAGATTGGAAAAGATTAGTACCATGGGTGACAAGCTAGGTGAATTAAATACAGGCAATGTGAAAGATGCTAACAATGACCATGGTTATTCTTTTGATGGTAAAACGTTGTTTATATCCAGTGCAAAGCCTGAGATAAAAGAGCATACTTCATTTATTTATAAAGTGGCTGCCGAAGGAGGCGAGCCTACTCAAATTACACCTGCTAGTACATCCTACTGGCATGGCGTTTCACCGGACGGCAAGGACATTGTTTACTGCGCCAATCGCAATGATAATTACGATGTTTATAAAATGAGTGTGAATGGCGGTGAAGAAATTAGATTAACCAGCACGGAAGGATTAGACGACGGACCTGAGTATTCACCCGATGGTAAATATATTTACATTAATTCCTACCGTACGGGTACCATGCAAATTTGGAGAATGCATGCCGATGGATCTCAACCAGAACAAATGACTTTTGATGCACACCCTAATTGGTTTGCACATATTGCACCTAATAATAAAGTAGCCACTATTATCACTTATATAACCGATCAAAAACAAACACATCCCTTTGGAAGACAGGTACAATTGCGTTTATTAGATTTAAGCACTAAAAAATTAACTAACTTAACGGAGCCGTTTTATGGCGGACAGGGAACAATAAATGTTCCTTCATGGAGTCCCGACGGCAAGCAGTTTGCCTATGTACGATATGAATTAATGGACTAATCAATTTTAATAAAATACTTCAATCAAATCTTTTCAAATCAATTATCTATGAACAACGAAAACGCCTCCTCTCGCCGTAAATTCTTACAACTCATTGGCGCCACTAGTATTGCTAGTGTTGCATCGCCTTTAAGTTCTTTGGCTGCTAAGCAAAAAGCAGAAGAAAGAATTTTATTTTACGATAAAAAAGTTTCAGCCGGTGAAAAAATCAGACTCGGCGTGATTGGGTTTGGCATACAAGGCCATTTTGATTTAACCACTGCATTGAAAGTGCCGGGGGTGGAGCTAGCAGGTATTTGTGACTTATATACAGGCAGGCTAGAGAATGCAAAGGAAATGTATGGCAAGGATTTGTATACCACCAGAAATTATAAAGATATTTTAGATAAAGCCGACATTGATGCAGTGATTATTGCTACCACCGATTGTTGGCATGCAAAAATTACAGTTGACGCATTAGCGAAGGGCAAGCATGTGTACTGCGAAAAACCAATGGTATATAAAATTAGTGAAGGGTATGATGTAATGGAAGCACAAAAAAAATACGATAAAGTGTTACAAGTGGGTTCACAAAGAGTAAGTAGTATTGGTTTAGCAAAAGCAAAAGAATTATTAGCGGCAGGTGAAATAGGAAACTTAAATATGGTGAATGCAGTATATGACAGACAAAGCTCCATTGGCGCTTGGGAGTATACCATCCCAAATGATGCAACTGCTGCTAGCACAGACTGGGATAAATTTATAGAAGTGACTGGGAAAATGGAATTTGATGCCAAAAAGTTTTTCTGGTGGCGCGCTTATAAAGAAGTGGGAACAGGGGTTGCGGGTGATTTATTCATTCACTTATTAAGTGGCGCTCATTTTATTACGAATTCAAAAGGTCCTGAAACTATTTATAGCACAGGTCAGTTTAGTCATTGGAATGACGGAAGAAATATGCCAGACGTTATGTCCGGCGTAATGCAATATGGGAAGAACAATGATCATCCTGCTTTTCAAATGACTTTACAAGTAAATTTTATAAGTGGAACCGGTGGCCAAGAAATTACCAGACTCATTGGTTCTGAAGGCGTGATGGACGTGAATGGCAATACCATTACAGTGAAGCATAGCTATATGCCAGAGGCGCTAGGTTTTGGTGGCTATGACTCATTATTTACTTTTTCAAAAAGCATGCAATCCGAAATGCAAAAAGAGTACGATGCTAAATGGACTGCTGCACAAAGAAAAAGAAAAACAAAAGCAGACGTATTATATAAAGCGCCTGCCGGCTATGATGAACATTTAGATCATTTCACTAATTTCTTTGATGCGATAAGAACAGGTAAGCCAGTAGTGGAAGACGCTGCATTTGGATTTAGAGCAGCTGCACCAGCATTGGCTTGTAATGAGAGTTATTTTAGCAAACAAATTATTCAGTGGGATCCTGTGAATATGAAACTAAAATAACAGCAAGCTTTTAATCTCGCGGCGTCAAGGTTCCTATTTAAAGCTAAAAATAAATGGTAGTAGAAAAGCGACCAGTCCAACCCATATTGCATAGATAGGCAAGTATTTTGCAATACTTTCTTGTACGGTTGTTAATGCTGTATTTTTTTTAATTGCTTTTAATAATTGCTTAGCAACTATCAGTAAATTTACAAACACAAGCAAGTTACTTCCTAGCACTGCAATTCTATTGGGCGTTACACCGTATTCAAATATGCGAAAACTAATTGCCGACAATGCAATTCCATTAATTATAATAGTTAGAATAGAAAGTCCTAAAAGTAAAACTGAATTATAATATCCTTTTTTATTTTTTTCTATTTCCGCAACCGAGAAAAATATCAAAGCCAATACACCCATTAATAGTGCATTGTAAATTAATAATAAGTTTCTGTCATGATGCGGATATTTACCCTTGCTAATTAAAGTAATTAAGTAAATGGTAAGGTTTACAAAAACAAGCGGTGTAAATATTTTTGCAATGATGGGCGTTACCTTATTAATAATTTGAGGATTGTTGTTAACTAAATAGGTAGCAAAAAGAGGCACACCAGCAATCCCCCAAATGGCAATATATTGCATATAAAATAGCTCTATTTTAGTTCCAATTAAATCAAACAAACCCATTGTGATCACTGTAAATAATATACAGGCTAGAAAGATGATTACACTCATTACTAGAAGATCCCCATTGAATTTTAAAAATCCAATACGCTTTTCAGTGTTTGTATAATCTTCACCTACATAAGCATAGCCAAGGATGCACCATAAAAATATAGGTAAATGGATATTGGTTAATTGAATAGAGCTGCTAATTGGCAAATTGGGAAGTAGGTTTATGAACAAAGCGGATATCCCAAAAAGTGTCGCAACAATAATTTTTTTATGAATCGCTGCATTCTGTTTTAATAAAAAGTAGGCTGCTACAAATGGGATGATAATAAAGCTTGTATTTCTTGAAAAAAATAATTCCGCATTAACTTCTTTTATATTACCAATATTGGCAATAATACCTGCAATCAGAATCAATACAAATGACCATATAAATTCTTTTTTTGAATATAAACTTATGCTAGCTTCTTTATAATTAAGGCGCGCTTTCCAAAAATCTAAGGCTGGTGTAGGTGGCTGACTAGTATATATTGAATTAAAGGCATTTTCAAATCCACTTTTATCGGATCTAAATAAAATTTCAAGTTGCACAGGATTATCTAGGTTTTCAAGTATTGTATCTTTCATGGCGTTTGTTATATGATAAAGTTACCGTAAATATAAAGTAACCCATTATCTCTGTTTACATTATGTATAAATGGTATTAGCTTGGTATAAGCGCAATTTTATGGGCCTAACTGACAGTAGGCTCGAGAAAAATAATTACATTAGCTAAATAATTGAGTCTTATGAAATTGAAATTAATAGCCCTATCTCTTTTATTGGCATTTACCGCAAATTTAAATGCGCAAACTGCCATTACCGCTAATAAAAATTTACCGATTGGAGTATTTGATTCCGGAACAGGAGGGTTAACTGTCTTGGAAGCCATGTTGCGACTAGATGCTTATAATAATGCAACTGGATTGCCAGGGGCCGACGGCAAACCAGATTTTAGCAGTGAGTTTTTTGAATACCTGGCCGACCAAGCCAATATGCCATATGGTAATTATGCAGCGGAGAAAAAAACGGACTTATTAAAAGAGCATATTTTTAAAAACATGCAATTTTTATTACAATCTAATAATACCAAACAATCTACTAAAATGATTGTACTTGCTTGTAATACAGCTACTGCGTATGCATTAAGTGACATCAAAGCCAAATTTAAAGCAGAAAATATACAAGTGCCTGTGATAGGCGTTATTGATGCAGGCGCTAAAGCTGCATTGGCTTATCAAGCGAAGGCAGGGGCAGGCACTATTGGTGTTTTTGCAACAGCAGGTACAGTGGCTTCCGAAGGTTATCCTAGAACCTTACAAGCCATGGCAAAGGAAAAAACCTTGCCTGTATTGTCTGTGGTAAGTCAGGGAGGCGCAGGTTTAGCAGAAAGCATTGATCGCGATTGGAGTTATTTTGTAGACACGTTAACACAAGCTAGAAAGGAATACAAAGGCCCTTCTATGAAAAATCCTTTATATAATATTGATACTACTTTGTTAGCTGCATACCAATTTGATAAATCAAACAATAAATTACTTTGCGAGTATGATGACAAAGGAAGTTGTTTGGATTTGCAATTAAACGATCCTGCTAATTATGTTCGTTATCATTTAGTAAGCTTATTGGAAAAAATGGTGCAACAAGATATTAAGACACCTATGAATACATTAATCTTAGGTTGTACGCATTATCCATATATGCTTGATACCATTGCTAAGGTGCTAAATGAGTTATATGATTACAAAAAAGACAATCAATACCGTTATCGTAGTTTTATGACCAAACATATTGAACTCATTGACCCTTCGGTAGAAACGGCTAAGGAAGCGTATTTAGCTTTACGCGAAATGCAACTAGGCAACACCGCTGGTGTTCAACCCAATCGATTCTTTATAACTACACCCAATAAAGCATTGACAGAAGCACAATTGCAACCCGACGGGTGGTTTACATATGCTTATAAATATGGAAGAGCAGTTGGTGAAAAAAAGGACTATGTGCAATATGTTCCATTTGATCACAAAAACATTTCGGATGCTTCTTATGAAAGATTTAAGTTGGTATTACCTAGTTCATACAAAGAAATCGCAAAGACTTTAAAATAGTGCTATTAAGCGTTACCCGCTTTTTGTTATTTGTAAAGTATATAAATGCTGATGAAAACTTCTGTCTCCTCTTCAAAAATCGATTTAGTAATGCTTTCTTTTATATAGGGTTGCAAGCTTTTTATAAATGGAATACCCATCATGCGCTGAGGAGTAGCAATGATAATGACCGCTCCCTTAGTTATATAATGCATTATAATTTTAAGGAGTGGATCAAATGCTTCAGGTGCATAATTGATATCACTTAATAAAATAGTATCAGCAGCTATGAAGTAATCAAATGTATTCCAATCCAATAACAACCCTTTTGCGTTGGTCAATCCCAATTGGATAATATTCTTTTCAAGAAGCGCTACCGCATCGGCATTGTGATCGCTTATAAAAACTTCTTTTGCTTCCTTTGCAATAGTTAAGGAAGGTTGTCCTATGCCTGCACCCATTTCAAGCACTAATTTGCCTTGTACCCATTTAGGGTTGGCTATTAAAAATTGAGTTAAGACTTTTGAAGAGGCCCAAAGCTTTGCCCAGAAAGGAAAAAGAGCTTGGATATCCGATACGATTAATTGCTTATAGGTGGATTTTACCAACGCTGTATCGGGGACATAAATATTAAATCCTTTTTCTAATTCTATTAATTGAACAGGGTACTTCATTCAATTGAAAATAGTAAATTTTACGGAATAGCATAGCCCTAAAATCAATTTTAAATAGGTACTTTTGTATACATGGCTTAAAAATTAAGCAACCCCAACTCAATCTAATATTTATGAAAATATTTTTCTTATTCATAATGCTCAGTCTTAGTAGTTCTATTTTTGCTCAAAGTGCTAAAACAAAAACAATGGATTCTACCAAAAAAGTACTTATAGTTGAGGCTTCTTGTGGTGAATGTCAATTTAAGATGAAAGGGAAGGGATGTACTCTTGCAATTCGTATTGAAGGCAAGTCATATTTTGTGGAAAAAGCGAATATAGATGACTTTGGGGATGCACATTCAAATGAAGGTTTTTGTAATGCCATCAGAAAAGCAAAAGTGCAGGGGCAAATAGTAGGAGATAAATTTATAGCAAGTTTTTTTGAAATGATTGATACTAAATTGCACTAAAAAAAATAGTGATTGCTATATTTGGTTAAGCAATCACTATTTTAAGATTCTTTTTTGAGTTTAGTCTTTTGCCAATCCATTTGTTAAGCGCAAAGTATGTTTTAATATTTCATTATTATATGTTGCGTCATTAGAACAATCCTTTCGTTCTTTTTGTCCTGTCATTTTATTCATTTTCTCAAGCATATTTGTATAATCACTTAAAACTGAAACATTTGAAGGATCCTTCATGTACTTTTTGTATATAACTATATAAGCATCCACAAATTCTCCATATTCTTTTGCAAAAGTAGCGCAGTCGGTTGTTGATATATTATCATCTTCTTCACTAGGGGTATTACTTGAAGTTTCTGATTTTATTTCTTCGGGCTTATCTTCTAGTTTTGAAAATGCAGTAAATTTCTTTGTTTTATCAGCATCTTTTTCTGGATTATAACCTCCTGTATGTACTTGAAATTTTATTGATTCCTCTCCTTTTCCGGACTTTAAGATATCCACTAATTTTGGATCAACACCATAAGAAAATAAATGAAATTCTCCAATATTTGAAATTGCATTTCCCTTGTCATCTAACATTGTGATTGTTATTTTTGGAATTTTATTTTTAAGGGCTGCTTCGGACATTGCCTTCTTTCCTTTAATTTTTATGGAAACAAATGCGTTGTATTCATCTTTATCTCCCCAAGGTTCGGTTGTTATTTCATAAGATCCAGTAACTATTTCGACATACTCTTTTAATTCACCAGTTATTTCAACTTTTTCTGGTGTTATTGTTGCAATTTTAGTTGAAGGGACTCTCTTTTTACGACTTCCACAACTCTGCAATGTTAAAGTACCAGCACTAAAAGCAAATGCTAATAGAAGCCAAATCGTAACTCTTAAATTTTTCATATATTAATTTTGGTTATAATTACTAAATATAACAAAATTTGCTAAATAGTACACTTATGGATTTAAATAACTCATTATCATATATTTAATCGAAAAAGACTATGGCTTTCAGATTTTAAGAACGTAGCTTATGATTTTTAACAACAATGTTTCTTAACCAATTATTCCGTAATTTGAATCTTATGAAAAAGATATTATTCATCTTATGCTTTTTTGCATGCACTCAAATTATTTTAGCCCAGTCGACACCTGCTTTTTGGCAGGAAATTAGTGCCTTTAAGAAAAAAGATTCTACACAGGCGCCTCCTTCCAATGCCATATTATTTGTTGGAAGTTCTTCCTTTGCGATGTGGAAGGATGTAAATAATTACTTCCCTGGTTATACCATTATTAATAGAGGTTTTGGTGGCTCCACGCTCCCCGATGTAATTAGGTATACCTATGACATTATATTGCCTTATCAACCCAAACAAGTTGTAATTTATTGTGGCGAAAATGATTTAGTAACTGCTGACAGTGTAACTGCAGCGGAAGCCTTTAACAGATTTAAAACATTGTTTGGAATGATTCGAACTAATTTACCAAACATACCTATTGCTTTTGTTTCAATGAAGCCTAGTCCTAGTCGTGCAAGCATTCAAGGAAGGATGAAGGAAGCGAATAGTTTTATTAAAAAATATATCAATGCTCAAAATAGTGCTGCTTTTATTGATATTTATGACCTTATGTTAGACGAAAAAGGTCAAATGAGAGCGGAGCTTTATATAGGGGACCGGTTACATATGAACGCTAAAGGGTATGCTATTTGGCAAAAAGCGATTGCTCCTTATTTAATTAAATAATTAATACTTTGCAATATACGATCCCAATTAATGAATGGCAACTGAACGATGCAGTGAATTTGTTTAACGAGTATGCCAACTCTTTAAATATTAGTTTAGATTTTCAAAATTTCACAGAAGAGTTGAATATTATAAATAGTATGTATGGCAGTCCCACTGGATGCTTATTACTTGTATATGAACAAGAAGAAGCGGTTGCTTGTGCAGCCTACAGAAAAATTGGTGATGGAATTTGTGAATTAAAGAGAATGTATATAAAACCAAATTATAGAAGAAAAGGAATTGGCCAAAAGCTTGTTGATTTGCTCTGTGAGAAGGCAAAACAAAATGGATATTATTTAATGAGACTAGACACGCTAGATAGCATGCTACCTGCATTACATTTATATAGGAGTAACGGGTTTAAAGATATAGCAGCGTATTATCATAATCCAAATGACGGAGTGGTATATATGGAAAAGCAACTTTAGTTTATTTATCTTTGTGGCGAACGCATATATAAACATCTTGAAAAATTATTTCTTCTTCTTTTTTTTACTAATTATTAGTATTGTAAGTTATGGCCAACAACCTGTTCAGGATTGGATGGGTGTTTTAAATGCAGGTGGCCAAAAAATTGAACTTAGGCTGCACCTTATTCAAAATACCGATAAAACCTATACTTCTAATTGGGATGTGCCTGCACAAAAAGCAAAGGGGATTACTTCTTCTAAAACTGATTTGTCGGGTAATCAGTTGTCTATTGAAATTAAAATGATTGGCGCTTCTTTTATTGGCACTTTAAATGCTGCTGGTGATAAGATAGAAGGAAGCTGGGGACAGTCAGGAATGAACTTCCCCTTAAATATGGAACCACTAAAGGAAGGCCAAACAGAAACGATTATTGTAAAACCACAAACCCCTAAAGCACCCTTTAATTATACTATCAAAGAGTTTGTCTATGAAGGCTTGAATACGCAGCTAAAATATGGGGCAACTTTAACCTATCCCAATAATGCCGAAAAGCACCCGCTTGTTATTTTAATTACAGGTAGTGGCATGCAGGACAGAGATGAAACAATTTTTGATCATAAGCCTTTCGCAGTTATTGCCGATTACCTTACTAAAAAAGGGTTTGCTGTTTTAAGAGTGGACGACCGAGGTGCTGGGAAGTCCACAGGTGATTTTACTAATAGTACTACTGCCGACTTTGCATTAGATGTAGAGGAGCATATTCGTTACGCTAAAACTTTGCCATTTATTGATACTACTAAAATTGGGTTACTTGGTCATAGTGAGGGTGGTTTAATTGCGCCCATGGTGGCGGCGCGCAATAAATCGGTGGCGTTTATTATTTTAATGGCTGGACCCGGTATTGAAATCACTGAGCTCATGGCGGTGCAAAATGAAATGGTGTTAAAATCGGCCGGCATTAATCAGTCGGCGATTGATGCTTATATTCCATTATATAAGCAGTTAATGAAAACCATTATTCGTATAGACAAGAAAGAAGAAGCGATTTCAAAATCCAAGGGAATGGTTAAAGAATGGTTTCATAAAACCGATCGGAGTTTTGTGAAGCTCACCACCAATATCAGTACTGAAGCCGATATTGATAATTTTGCAACAACAATGGCCGAAACGCTTTCAGCCAATTGGTGGAAATATTTTGCAGCTTATAATCCTCAGCGGGCATTACAAAAAGTTAACTGCCCAGTTTTGGCAATCAATGGTTCCGCTGACATTCAAGTTCCTGCCGATTTAAGTTTAAAAGGCATAGAGACGGCGCTTAAAAAAGGGGGCAATAAGCAATTTACCACGAAGCAATTTGAGGGGCTAAATCATCTATTTCAAAAGTGCACGAAATGCACTGTTCCCGAATATGGCGAATTAACTACCACCATTGAGACTGAGGTATTGGATACGATTGGTAAATGGCTAACTAGCTTAAAATAGTGCCAAAACTTCTCCTGCTTGTTCCCAAATCCTAATTAGGAACAAATTGTAGGTCAAAAATGTAAAATTTGGGCACTTCTGTTGATAATTTTGGTCTTCATCAAAAAATTTATATCAATGAAAAAACAAATTTTAATTGCAATCACTGCGATGTTCTTTTTAACATCATGTGCTAATAATGCGGATAAAACTGCCACTTCACAGAATTCAGACCTGGAAAAAAAGGCAGCGCTAGAAGCATCAAACATTAAATTTTATAATAATATTTGGGAAGTAGCCATTAATGAGGGCAGAGCAAGTATTTTAGATAGCGTTTACGCAGACAGTGCTGTTTTGCATACCGTTCCTGAAACCAAAGGGAAGGCTAATTGTGCGGCTTATTATAAAAATTATGTAACTGGCTTTAGTAACAGACAATTTATAGTTAAAGAAGTGCTTGCTTCAGGAAATAAATTGGTAAAATATTGGCAGTTCAAAGGAAAGCATACTGGCGTCTTTTTTGGTATCCCAGCTACTAATAAGGATGTAGATGTAATTGGTTGTACGATTGCAACTATTGAGAATGGCAAAGTTACAGAAGAGCAAGACTTCTTTGATAATTTTGAGTTCTTTAGACAATTGGGCAATTTAAAACAAATGGCTTCAGGAAACTAGTTTGCTTAGGCAAGAGATTTTATAAAAGCGGAAGGGGTCACTCCCTTTCGCTCTTTAAAAGCATCTATAAATTTAGATCGGGATGCAAACCCTGCATTTGCTGATATCGCTTCAATGGTCAAATTCTTTGACGCTCCCTCTTCTAATAATTTACATACATAGTCGATACGTAAATTTTTCCTCCATTCGCTAAAGGTAATTTCTAGCTCCTTATTAAAATAGGTAGACAGAAAACGTTCTGGTATTTTTAAATCAAATGACATTTGTGAAAGTGTAAAATCTTTCTTTACAAATGGGTGTTGATTTAAATACTCATTTAATACCGTAATAAAATCATCTATATTTACACTTGGCTTTATTTTTTTAGGAAGATTCGATTTAATTTCTTCTAGGATACTTTCGTTTTCAATCGCTGCCGCATAAGACACATTCCCGTAAAGAATTTTAGGAAATAAAAACAGGAAAAAGTTTTGAGCAAAAAATGCAATACCATTGAGTCCGAAAAAATGACTATCTGAAAATAATTTATCACCCGTTAAGCCCAATAGCGTGAAGTTATGTCCATAAACCACTACCACCATATTGCCTAGTGTATTACTAGCAATTACAATTTGTATAAAACATAAAATCAAAAACCACCTATTCAACACTTTATGATTGGATGGGAGGGTCTTGTTTCTTTTAAATGTATTATAAGTTGTCCATTTAAAATAAATAATAGACAAAATGGAATAAAATATTACATGTAAAGATCTGCTTACTAAAATAAATTCAAAATCAACTACATAAAAATTGATACGATAATCTTTGGTGATGTTTACAATCCTATGTGCTGTTTCCATTTTTTCTTTAAATGGCAAACTTGTAAATGGAAGCGTAGCAAATAAACACAAAGCAGCAGGGATTAAATGAAGCCAATCCCATTTTTTTAATTTCTTATTATCCGTTAAAGTTGTTTTCACATAAAAGAATAATAAGGGCCCCAATAGATAAGAAAGCGGTAGCCAGTGCACAAAACAAAAACCCTCCCAAAATTTATTTTTAGAAAAATGTAATCCAAAGTATACTAATACTATAAGGTTGCAACAAAGAAAAAATAATGCAAGAAAAATATTAGATCTGTTTAAAGAACTTAGGTAGTATATTAATATAAAGGAAGTAAAAATCCCAAATAAAGGGGCCAAGATTTCCATAACCGAATTGAATTTCTTTAATGTAGGCCAATATAGTAAAAATTCTATCTATTCATAGAAAGAATTTTTATACTTTGACAAATACAGCTGCTGCTGTTAGGGTATGGTTTTATTAAGGCCGTTATTATAGCTGGGATTAGATAATTTACATATTAAAATAAATCTAAATTATTTCTTGTAGCGTATGAACACAAAACGAGTAGCTATTTATTTTATGATAGCCTCGGTGATGACTACATCAGACAAATTACCTGTACATTTTCCTTTTACAATTACAGTGTCACCAATTTTTTGAGCAATTGGCAATTTAGTATTTAAAGTAACTAAGACTCTTTTTTTGAAGGGATCTGTATCTCCAAGCAGTAAAGTAATTTGCCCAACAGGATTGGTATCTTTTTCCGCAATAGACCCTTTTATTTCAAGTGCTTTATTTAAATATTTCGTATTAGCAATAGAGTCACTTATTTCATATGCGGCCACTAAAGAATCAGAAGAGATTATGATGGCAGTTTCGGATTGTACGTCTCGATGATTATTTTTTGAATACACAAACACATAATAATAGGTAGTCGCGGCCCCCATTAAAAGAATAAGTAATATTGTATAAATTGCTTTTTTCATAAACCTTTATTTATTGAATTACCATTTTACATTTCTTAACTCCTTGGACTTACGAATGGTAAACGTCCTAACGATATTAAATCCAAAACATAAATCACCTTTTCCCCAACTTCCTGTAGTTTCGTTTATGAAAGTCCGCTCGGTCATCCCGGTTGAATTGCTTACATGTAATTGAAATACATGTCCACCTGTTTCAATGTCAAAGCCCAATGACAATGGGTTATAATACCCAGCTAATTTATCAAATCGATGAAAATATTCGGTTGTAATATTTACGCGCTTGCTTATTCGGATTCTGGATGATACGCCTAGCGATTTAAAATCGTTAGGAATTTTAGCACTATCCACTAAATTATAATGAACTAAAGTAGGTGACAACTGAATAGAGAAATAGTCGTTTATCTTACTTGCAATTAATAGTTGATGTGCAAAAGAAAAGCGATCCGACGCATATGGCTTATAGATAGTAGAAGGATTTTTCATTGTTTTATATATTGAACTTCCAACGTAACTTATACCAAGAGGGATTGACCTTTCTCCCTCCTGTTGTTGAATGATTTTCAATTTTACAAATCCATCATATTGTTTTTCGTAAGTACTCCTGCCAATTCCAATCATCAATCTTTTTGTAATACCATAATCCAAGCCAATACGCATGGTAGCTTGATCAAGACCAAATAAACTATAACTCCCTTGGCTTAATGCCCCAAAACGATGCGAAATTCTAAAATCTAAAATACCAGCTCCTGTGTTTTCAATGGATTGTCCATTTACAATTCTAGTAGATTTAAACGTTGATGTGGTAATATCTGAAATTGGGCCTTTCTCCTCGGCAAATAAATCAACATTTTGTGCATTTACTTGCTGGCCCAGTAATAACGTACTTACAATAAAGACAAGTGTTTTTATTTGCATTGGACTAGTTTTGATATTTACAGTTTATTTTAATTTTAACTTCTCCTGCTATTTTATCTCCAATATAAGATCCTTTGATACCATAGTCTGCAAGCTTAACGCTAAATTCACCTATAATCGTTGGCTTGCCTTGAGCAACTTCAACTTGCCCACTTGCACTAACTTTTTTATTGATGCCATGTATCATTAAGTCGCCTTCAAAATTAGCTGTATATTTTCCATCTTTTGAAAAATTAACCTCTTTAATATTTTTGATATACCCTTTAAATTCTGCTTTTGGGAATTTACTAGATTCCATATAATTTTCATTAAAATGATCCTCCATTAACTGATTCTCAAATTTAAACCCCTTAATTAACACCGCAAAAATAATTTGTCCAGTGGTTTCACCAAATTTTGAATCTACTTGATTATTAACAGCTGCAATTTTTACAGCACCACCGGTGGCATTAAATAATATTTGGCCTGCTTTTGTGGAAAAAACCTTTTGAGCATTTGATTGAATGGAAAGGCATATTACAAAA
>Ga0209768_10001314_pt1 | contig 16030 bp, 13 predicted proteins | sample LauGreSBDMM110SD_3_FD_187564 | JGI IMG/M metagenome (GOLD analysis project Ga0209768, IMG submission 187564) | Freshwater lake microbial communities from Lake Michigan, USA - Sp13.BD.MM110.SD (SPAdes) (version 2) | ecosystem: Environmental > Aquatic > Freshwater > Lake | place: Lake Michigan... | reverse complement strand
CTAAATGAATCATTATTATTTACATTAATGTTATTATTAGCTAATTTATCTGTTTCTTCAATTACTAAACCGCAAGCTTCTTCATCGTGTGCGTCTTCTTCAAGTGACAAAGAAACAATTTCCTCGGCACTTATACATGAATCATTAGCAACATTAGCAACATTAGCAACATTAGCAACATTAGCAACATTAGTAACATTAGCAACATTAGCAACATTAGCAATTTCAACATTAGTAAGTTCTTGAGATTCTAGGTTAATCACGTCATCATCACTACTATCGTCTTCATCGTTTACAGAGCTTGTGTCATCATAAATAACTTTATTATTTTTTAAGTTAGTTACTTTTTTTAAGTCATTAACATTAATCTTTTTATTTTCTAAACCGTTTATGGGTTTATTTAGTTTAATTAAAATCTGATTTTCAAAACTATCACAAGGATATAATATCATAAATTGGACCAATATTATATCAATAATAAAAGAAGACTTTGAAAACTTTATCCCGTTTATATTTATTAATGGTACAATATCATTAACTTTATCATATTCTTCTAAAGTTATTTTTTTTTCATTTTCATCATATATAATAATTTTATCTTGCTTAATTGATGTTTTTATTAAGAATTTTTTACCAGTCTTATATGACCTCATAATTGGAACAACATATTCTTGAATATCGTCATCTGATATGCTAGTGGAATCATAAAACCACAACTCTTTATTAGCACATATTTCTTTTACACAATGATTTTCTAGATTTTCAAAAAATTCTATAACTTCTTTATTATTGCTCATAAATTCTAAATCACAAAAACATTTATTATTAGTATTAACAACACCTTGTTTTGTATTACATTTAGGTAGTTGAATATATAGATTATTTTTTGTAGGATTATTGATTTTACTATAATAATTATTACCACTTATGAGAGAAGGATTTTCTAACTTTACTAAATTAAAATCAAAATCATCTGTTAGTTCATATATTTTATTATTCATTTAATTAATTTAACATTATAAAAATGTAATTAAATTTGTGCGCATTAGTATTTAAATATTTAAATAGTAATATTTTAAATAGTACTATTTAAAATGGTTTTAAAGAATGCCCTAGCCAATCAATGTATTAACTTTCTAAAAACAGAAGAAACCAAAAAAGAATTAAAAGAAATATTCTCTCCTGTTTTAGAGTATTTTTTAAAAGAAATAAATATATATTTGTATTTTTTTATATTTTTCATATTTACAAGTTTTATTTTACATTTAGGAGTTTTACTGTTATTAATTCGTTATAATATTAAATTAAATAGCCATAATAATCGAACAACTGAATAATTTTAGCTATATTGCGTATTTTAATTATTTATAATTAAAATAAGTATATTGCGTATTTTACTTATTTATAATTAAAATAAGTATATTGCGTATTTTACTTATTTATAATTATTTAAGTATTTTGCTTAATTAATTATAATTATTTAAGTATTTTAATTATTTTTATATATATTATTTATATAAAAATGAGAGAAAGAACTAGAAGAAGAAAGAGTAGAAGAAGTGCCAATGGTGGGTCATCGTTTTTAGAGTTACTAGTTCCAGCTGGATTATTTGCGGCATCAGACTTTATGAAAAAAAGAAGTAACAAACACGTTCGTTCTAGAAGCTATCTTACACAAAATAGTAATAAAAAATCAAGAAGACGCACATACTAATTTTTTTAAACTATTTAACTAACTATTTAACTAACTATTTAACTATTTAACTATTTAACCAATTAGTTAATTAGTTAATATGCGTACATTCCATTTTCTCAATTAACAATTCATACAAAATAATTTTAGCACTATTAATATAATTAATTGGTATACTATTTTGATAATGAGTAATTGCTTTTACTAAAATATCTACATTTCCATCATTTATTGCGTTATCAATAATTATAATAAACTCGTCAATAGTTTGCATGCTCATAATATAGTACTAAAGTTATAATAAATCAACAAATCAATTTTTTAAAGGTAAAGTATTTAAGAAAACAACTTAAAGACACTAACAAAGTAATTTAGTAATGAGTATTGAAGACAAAATTAAAAGGTGGGTGGTCTTAGATAATCAAGCTAAACAATTAATAAGTCAAATACAACTATTAAAAGATGAAAAAGATGACTTAACAAATCATTTAATACAGCATTTTGATAATGCTAATAAAAAATATCCTATTATCAACATAAGTGATGGGAAACTAAATTTTATACAAGTAAAACAACCTAATGGACTAAGCTATAAATTTTTAGAGCAATGTTTTATTGAATATTTTAGTAGAAATATTAGCGCAACTGCTAATAGCGCAACAACTAATAGCGCAACTGCTAATAGCGCAACAACTAATAGCGCAACCATTAAATCACTATTAGACTATATTAAATCAAAAAGAACATATACTGTTAATAAAACAATTAAACGAGTTTATAATTGAAGTAATTTAATATAATTCTATTATATAAATGTATAACGCTATAGATGGTTTATATAAAAATATAAATGATTTAGATAAATCAAATAGTTTACTAAAGAACTTGTATATGTTACCGGGATTTAATATAGCAGAAACCAACAATAATGACACTAATTGTGTTAGCTCAACTGATTCGTCAAAAGAAAATCCAGTAATGAAAGATTCATTGTTTATGAAATTGCTAGGATTTTTTGACAATACAAAACCCAATCAAACACAAAAAGTAAAACCTAAGCTTAAGCTGTCTAAAAAACAAGACAAAACATTTACACGAAAACAAACACAAACACAAACACAAACTCAGTCACAAAAGCAAACACAATCTCAGTCACAAAAGCAAACACAATCTCAGTCACAAAAGCAAAAACAAAAGCAAAAATCAAAATAGCAATATACTAAACATTACACAGACACTTTAAACCAATTATTATTATTAAATGGGCTTATTAAAATGTTGCTTATTCTATCTTTCCAATATTTAACACGTTGTTCAAATAATAATTCTTTATTGGTTTTTGGATATAAATCTTTATCTATATATTGTTTTTCTAATTCACTTTGTTTGGGTTTTACTCCATAACAATTCGACCCTAAACGTGTATGCGGATTAGGAACATATCCACCATTTATTCCTGGTAATCCACAATCGTATTCGTGACCTTCTTTTCCTTGTAACACTCGCCAATCACTTTGGCTTGTTGGATATAAACCAAGCTGGTCTTTAGTCCAACCATAGCTACACCAGCTTGCTCCCTTGGTTTGCGATTCTCTTAATTGATCGTATGTTGCCATTTCACCCTCAAAAGCATTACATACAGCTTTAGCATCATGATATGTAAATCTATTACCCGGAACATGATATACTTCACTAAAATTCATACATATATCTGGTCCACTAATAGTGGATTTTATTCTTATTTCAGGCTCGGCTGAAAACATATTTTTAAGTTCTGTTACAACATTAATATTAAAAAAATAGGCTAATCCATTTACAAAGATTAATAATATAAACATTCCCCATAACAGTGCTTCTAAAATAAAATATGAGCCAGAAGGTTCATAGTCATAGTCATCGTCGCCGGTCAAAGATTTTCCTAAAAAACTAAATAATATGTAATACACTATTATAATTATTATTAACACCACTAATACAAAAGGATTAGTGCCTAAATTATTTAAATTATTATAAAAATCTTCAGTCACATTATTAAATAATGTCATAATATTATATATAAATAATATATAATATTATTGATTACATAAAATATTAAAAGTTATTAAATAATGCCAATGCCATTATACTTTTCTATAACAATAACAATAAGCTTTTGCGCTAATTAATGATGCTTCACTAATTTCGGTTACGGTTGTATCATTATAACTATACCATTTTTTATTTGCGTTTTTAACATATGAAGTATAATGTCCCCCTTGAACGCCTCCGCTATGATTACATATTCCAAACAATTCATATATACAATTTGCCTTATTATATCCCAATTCGTAGTTGCCAAAATCAACACCACATAGTGGGGTTTCTATAATATTATTTAATTTACGATTATTATTATCAAATCGTTTAAAGTCAACTATCAATATAGTTGGTAAACTCCAAAATTTAATACATTTTTTTACAGGTTCTTTCATATGAGTAGCTTCATTAAACCACTCATTCTCATTTTCCAATAATTCATTACTTGTATATAAATCAAAACAATCATAAATAGTATATGTTTTAGAATTATTAACGTCGCGTGGTATAGGTAGATTTATTATACTAAAACTTTCCGGTGTAATACTATAAATTTTATTTTCCTTGGTATTTGAAATAATTAATGATACATGTATTCCAAAAAACAATTGTAATATTTCTGAATAGCTATTTGAATAGTTATTTTTTATCATAACATAACATTTTTTTGCTACTTCATCTATATTATTTTTTGATGTTCCAACTATATTAATATCTACTTTACGCTCAATACCTTCATGAAAACAGTCAAATAAAAAAATTAAAAACTCAGGCAAATCATTTTGAGCATACCCTGTAAATAATTCTCTATTTTTTACTTCTGCCATATGTTGTATTGCTCTTATAAATCTATTTGGACTAATAACACAGTTAGTAGTCCACATTAAGTCTTTTAACTGCTTCCACTCATAAAGTATTAATGATTTTTCATTAGTGTTTATAGTAATGTTTTCAAGAATTTCACTAAATTCGTAACAATGTGATAATATTTGCATACATGCGTTAATATAACACGTATTGCCTAAATTACATAATCCAGTTAACCCTTTATTATTATATTTATTAAGTAAGCCATTTGAAGACATTACTTTATAATTAATAGTAGACATCATTATGTAGTTAAGTATATAAGTATATGTATATATACTTGTATATTTATATAGTTGTATATTTATATATATATAAATAATTAATTAAATAGTTAACTATATTGAATATTATATATAATATGAATAATCATAATAGCAATCCTAATTATAATGCTAATTATAATCCTAATAATATATATAATATGAATAATCCTAATAACTTTGAATTAACTATGTTACATAATTCAATGGTGTACTTAAATAATTATATAAGAACAGTTAATTCCAGTATTGAATACTTAAATAATGCTAGCACAAATATAAGACACATGCAAGAAACCATGTATTATCATTATCACGCTAATAATTATCAATTAATGGTAAATAATACAGAATTATTTGCCAGAGCTAATAATGGAGTAGCCAATAGCGTAGCAAATAGCGTAGCAAATAGCGTAGCAAATAGCGTAGCAAATAATATTAATATAGTCGATGATTTAAATTTTGAATACTTTGAAGCATTGTCACATCGTAATTTACAAACAATTATTACTAATAATGTAACAGAATGTAGTTTTTGCTCGTTATGCGAACCATTAAATGAGTCTTGTTCTATAACACACGAAGATTTTTTACCACAACATAGAGTAACTAAAATTAATGGTTGTGGACATATCTTTAATTCAAAAGCTATTAATGAGTGGTTAATTACACATCAATCATGTCCTAACTGTCGATATAATATATTGTCTGATTCCAATATTATTTCTTATAGCGTTCAAGAGTCTGATAGAACATTTTATTTTAGTATTGAAGACCTTATAAAGTTTTTTTGCTTTATAAATCAATCGTTTTAAGTAAAATAATATAATTAACACGTTTAGCTAGTAATTTATTATTTTCTAATGCTATTTGTTTTTGTAGCTTACTCTTTTTTTTATTATACTTTGCTAGTTTTTCTTTTGAGTCAATATAAATAGTAGGTTGTGTTTTTAGTAACTCTTTAAATTGTAAGAGTTCAGTACATTCTTTCTTATATAACTCTTCAAGTTTGGCAATTTTGTCAAATTTTTTTCGTAAGTCAATACATAGCTTATGCGTATCATTTTTTTTTGAATAAGCAACTTTGCGTAAGTGTGTTAAATAATTCTTATTATTATTACATGCTTTACAATAACTTGACTTAGAGTTCTTTTGTAAATTATATAATTTACAAATATGTGGGTTAGGATTATAATAACTAAATAATAAATAACAATTGTTATTTTTTGCAGATAGAGTAGCAGGATGACTACAGCTTATATTAGTATGTTTGCCATTACTATGTTTGCCATTATTATTTTCTCTCAAATGTAATTGTAAAAGTTCAATAGCTTTTAATAATCTATTCATGTAGATTATAACCTAATTAATATAATATAATTAGCTATCAATTTTTATATAATAATTGATAACCAAGTATACTATAAAAAACAGCAAGCTACATTTTTCTTCGTAATAATGCGCCAAAAGGGCTCCAATAAGGTAATATAATTGATTTGTGATTTAGTATTGTTAGTATTTTTTTTGGTAAATATTTTTTATCTATAACCACTTCAAATGTATAATCTTTAAACCACGACTCAGACATATAATAGTTTCCATCATAATCCACACTATCATCTTTTTCAAACATTTTATCTCCCCAAGAATTTTCAACAAGAAATCCATTGGTTTTTGAGTTATTTAAGTTATAACCTTTTATTACCATAGCATGGACTGGAGCTGTTTGTCTATAATTTAATGAATCACATTTAGCCATGTAATTATTAAATCCAAAAATTGAATCATAGTCAAAAGCTTCTTTATCCATAAAACTATGTTTATGTGAAATATACTTGTCGATATCAAGACCAACCCAAACAGCTTCCTGGTTGTCTATAGATTTCTTTGTCGCATCAATTAAATAGTCAATTGGAACATTTATTAGACCCCGTCTTTTCTCTCCTAAAACATCAAATGACAATTGCACGTCATATTGTTTAAAAAAAGGCGCTTCTTTACATGGATAATTTATTAAACATATTTTATTTTTCGCATTATACGGAACATACTTTTTATAGAAGTCTAGAGGGCTAATATTTTTAATCATTTTAGCTTTCTTTGATTCTTTTGATTCTTTTGATTCTTTTGATTCTTCGTAATATTCCCAAGTTATTTTAGTGGGCGGTTCTCCTAAAAACACAACTAAAATTTTATAGCATTCTAATAACATAGAGTTTAATAAAGCATTTCTATTTTTAATAAGTTCGTTTTTGGGCGTAGTTTTTATTTTATGAGCGCATTTGCGTAGAAAGTCATTATAAAAATTTTTAAGTTCTTCTGAATTAGCGCTATGAAAATTATCATCCATATTTGTTTTAGGAACAATACCATATTTTTCAATTAAATTAACAAATACATTCCAACGACCACCATCATCAGTTAAATTGTCTAATATATGTATTAATTTAACTAATTTATCATTTGATTGAATAGTTTCTACACTTACATCATACGTATCAATTATATAAGTAAGATAATAATTCGCTTTTTCTAATTTGTCAAAAAAAAACAAATAATTTTGCGAAAACTCAAAATCCGGTGCCAACTTATATTTTTTAATCATTTTATAGCGAATTATATTTAAAAAGGCAAAAATCCAACAACGTCCACTTTGTTTTTGGTCGCTAATTTTTGACTGGACATCAATTAAATTTGTATATGTTTTTTTCTTATCTTGAAGATAATCACTTTCTAATAACACATTTGTAAAGCCAGACTTTGTATTAAAATTTTTTATTATTTTATTTGTTTTATTTTTATTAAATTTTTGTGAAAAATTTGAAATTAACTTATATGTTAATTTATTAACCATATACTACTATTATTATATATTATAATATAATATTACAAGATTACTAATTACTAATTACTAACTACTAATTACTAACTACTAATTACTAATTACTAATATTATTTACATTCTTTTAAATAGCTATCAAATAATAGGCTTTTAATTTCTTTACATTTTAGTTCTTCTAGTTTTTTTTCAAATTTTTCTTGTTCATGCCATTTACTTCGCAATTTGTCTATTTCATTATACCACGATTGTAGTGTAATGCCGCGTTTTTTTTTGAATTCACTCATATTTTCTAAATTTAACGCATAAAGCTGTAATAATGGTTTCATAATCTGATTACTAATATAGTGAGCATAATCCAATTTCAACTTATTTTGAATAATAAAATCAGGTGTCTCTATTTTTTCGCCTTGAAGTGCTTTTTTGTTAGCATTTACAATATATGCATAATACATTCTATCACCCGAACTTGGTTTATTACCAATGTCTCGTTGTCCGATTCGCTCGGCCAATACTTTATGTGCTATTTGATTTGGGTTTTTATAATAGCTTCGTAAAGATTTAGTTACCAATAATTTTTCAATTGAATATTGTCCAGCAATCAATTTTTCAAGACTCTCATTTAGAAATTTTATTGATTTAGTAATACTCTTTTCTTTCATAATAATATTTACAATAGTTCCATATATGTCTTTTACTAACGGAGCATTGTCTCTGCGTTTAAGGACAATACCCATATACTTTAGTTTGCCTTTTTCTATATTTTCTTCATATAATATACCCACATACCGTTTCTTGGATAATAATATCCAAGGCCAAAATGTTTTTTCATACTCTAAATCGTGTGGTTTTTTTAGAAATTGACTTGCTAAATTCCCTGCTTTTTTTGCTAGTTCAATAGTATAAATAAGAGCTTGATTATTTATAATTTTTTCATCGCTATTAGGATCCCTCAAATTAAATTTGAAAAACACTGAATCTGTATCACCATATACACATTCTGCTTTTGCCTTTACAATTGTTCCATCATCTAATGTTACCAACACATCATTATAGCATTCTTCAATAATTGCCCTTCCGTAAAATAATAATTTACGACCAATAGCTGTTGTTGATGCGGCAACGTCCCCTTCATAAAACGCACTTGTAATTGCTCCCATTTGGCCATATAAAGAGTTGGCTGTTACTTTAATACTTAGTTGTCGCTTATCCAAGACGTTTTTCATAAAGTCATCTTTTTCTAATAATATCAATTTTCGCGTTGCTTTTCGCGCAGCTAACAACTCCTCTAAAATAGCAGGCATAATAGCTTTACCGTCTTTATCTGGAAATTGGGCGAACCTACAAATTTTATAACCAATAATCACTTTTTTCTCAGCAGCCTTTGGGCTGGGTCGCATATATTTATATGTATCATATTTCACATCAATATATTTATATCCCAAATCATATAAGTTATCATACCTATAGTCTCCATGCTCAGCTTTTTCCCCTGTTTCTTTAATTAAATTATTGTCTAAATCATATTCTTTAGTCCATACTTTTGAGTCGTGTGACAAATTTTCAGAAATAATAGACGACGGATAAAGGGAACTGTAGTCAACACAAGCAACCGGCTCTTCTAAGTATATTCCGGTTTTTGGTGTAAAAACATGAGCACCTTCATACCCTCCCCCTGTTTTTTGCTTATTTACAACTGGCATAAGCGTGTTTTTTTCTCCACATTTTTTAGAAACATAGCTTTGTAATTTAATTCCTTGTCCACGCAATAGTAAATAGCTTAGCGGGACATCACATAAATTAGACATTTCTACTTTGTCTGTAATTACATCTACTTTTAATAATAACCAAATAACATTGTCGCAATCCGCAAGACAATATTTACCAACAGTCCATCGGTCATAATCAGAACCGTTAGCAAGAGCAAATATTTCTTGTGGAGACACGTCGTCTTTTGCTAATCCCCAGTTATATTTGTAATTGGCCAAATCCAGTTCTTCTAGACCCTCAATTACAAACCATTGTTCGTCTTTATTAATTTCAATAATTTCAAATTTTTTGCCTTTTTTATATAAATTATTACTAAACCCTTGTTCGTCAAACTTTATAAAACTTCCCACGCTAATACCTGTAAGATTTTTGCTATATATTTTGGTGCTATTATTTTCATTATTTAACGCAATTTTACTAATAGAGTCACTAATAAAATAGCTTGATGTAAAGTCTAACTTATTAGAACTTAATGTAAATTCTTTGCGAAAAATGACACACATATCTATAATAATGCGACCAGGCATTTTTATAAATTTTAAATTATATTCGCCGCTTGCTAAAACAATCTTATTTGTTTCAATGTCTTTATAATCTTTTTTCGGAAGGTCGCTAGCGCTACCGCTAGCTTTGGCCAATTTATCTCTATATTCAGCACGCCAATCATTTGAAATACATATTTCATTTTTGTTTCGCGAAAGTTTGAGAAATTCATTAACACAATTTAGCTCTTTGGATCGCTTATACATAAATTCAAAATCAAACCCTGTAATATTATAGCCCGTAATAATATGCGGATTTTCGCTATTAATGATTTTTGTAAATGTTAATAATACTTCTTTTTCAGTACAGCGCTCTAATACAATCACACTGTTTTCTTGTGCCCATAATAAATATTTATCAGGAATTTTACAACCACCTTTAACAATAATAACACGCTTATATGGTTTAGATTCGGTATAATTAATAAAACTTAAACCAATAAATGTAATTATGTCACCTTCTAATGGTGGAAAATTAGTATTGCTAAATGCTTCGACTAGCTTTACTAATTTTGTAGCATATTCACAGCTGTTGTCCTTAATTAATTCTATTAATGTGGCATCTTTTTTATAAGCTTTTATTTTAGGTTTGCGTTTGCTATACTTTACTTGACTTTCAAGAAGGCCTTCTTGTTCATCTTCATTTTCATCTTCATTTTCATTTTCATCTTCATTTTCAGATTCTGAGTCAGCGCCTTCTAAAACTTCATCACTGTTTATAGTATTATTAGACTTTGATGGGCTATAGTATGTTAATTTATCTATTGAAATTAATAGCTCTTCTAATGTAATACCTGTTTTCTTAGGATATACTTTTTCAATATAACTTAATTTGTCTTGTGTTAAATCAAACGCACTTAAAATCTCGTGTTTTAAGTTATTAAAATCATAATTGAGTTTGAAATATTCGGAACTCGAATTGTAGTTTTCAAGTATATTTGTTGCTAATTTTTTATAATTTTTAATTGGAATAGGAAAATCACCATGACTACTACTTGCTTCAATATCAAAGCTACATATATTATATTTTACTAACGTCTCTTTTTCTTTATAATCATAAATATCTTCATAATTTATTGAGTATTCATAAGAGCAATTTGTTGTCTTATTAGCAATAGTCCGCACTTTATTTGAAGGAATTTTTATCCATCCACTTGGACTAATCTGTTTTTCATGAAAGAATTTTAATAGTGGCGGAATGTCTGCCTCATATAAATAACAATGTGTTCTTCCAATATCATCATCATATTTATATCCATCTTCTTTTAATGTTCTTTCAAATTGACCTGATTTACTGGTTTTATCATCGTAAAATATTTTTTTTAATTTATTATATGCTCCACTGTTAGTAAATGAAATTTTAATGAAATTGTGTAATTTCTTATTATCAAAACCATACAACTTGTGCCTTTTTACTAACACACATTCAACTATTGACTCTTCATAATAATTGCCAACCAATTTTTTTAGATGTCCCATAAATTCATTTTTTCGCTGTTCATTCCAGTCTTCGCTAACCATGATGTAGAAAAATGGATAAAACTTTTCTATAAATATGGATGCTGTCTTATTTGATGAATTTATTCCAAATGCCTGAATAATGAATTGTTTATTGTCTTTATAATGGTTTCCTTTACTGTTTTCCTCTAACACATTGTAGTCATAACATTTAAAACACTTATATGTTGTCATAGTAATTAATAGTATTTAATTACTAGTCTTTAAATTTATAATAACTTTTCAATTTTTTATATAATTTTTTATATAATTTTTTATATAATTTTTTATATAATTTTTTATATAATTTTTTATATAATTTTTTATATAATTTTTTATATAATTTTTTATATAATTATATAAATATAAATAAATAAATGACGACTGTCCCTAAACTAATTTTTATTGTCCCATATAGAGACCGCGAAAAGCAAAAGCACCACTTTTCTATATATATGAAATATATTATGGAAGACTATAACAAAGACGATTATGAAATATATTATAGTCATCAAACAGATTCTAGAATGTTCAATCGCGGAGCAACAAAAAATATTGGTTTTCTGGTTATGAAAGAAAAATATCCAAATGATTACAAAAATATTACTTTTGTATTTAATGATGTTGATACATTACCGGCAATAAAAAATAGATTTGATTATGTAACATATCCGGGAACAGTAAAACATTTTTATGGTTTTACTTTTGCTTTAGGAGGAATAGTTTCAATAAATGGAGGTGATTTTGAAAAATGCAATGGATTCCCAAATAATTGGGGATGGGGGCTAGAAGACAATGCTTTAAACGATAGGGTACTACAACAGTCATTAACTATTAACAGGGACCAATTTTTACCAGTTAATTCTAAGAATATTATTCATTTACACGACGACCCCACAAGAGTAGTTAACACAAGAGAACCGTTGGCTTATGTTAATGGCAAAATGGTTGATAATTTAAATAATATAAGTAATTTATATTATTCAATTGTTAATAATGTAAATGAAGACACCAATAAAATAAGTAATGTAAATGAAGACACCAATAAAATAAGTGCTATAAAACAAAATGAATATGTTATAAATATACATAATTTTGAAACATTAATTCCTAGCGCTAGCACTTATTATAAACAAAATATGTTAGAAAATACTCTATTAAACGCATATAAAAGCTCAACGTTAATAAAAAGAAATGTTAAACCACGATGGTTACTAACTAAGACTTTTAACAAATGAAAGTGAGTTTTTATTCAACAGAAACTACTTTTGCCAAGTTGCGTGGTTTATCTGGATTAATATGCTTAGCTAATGACACTTCATATGCTAATTTTTGTAATGTTATTATGTATAAAATTTCATTATAATAATCGAGATTTAGTAATAATATAAACTTGTCTTCACTTAATTTTAATTCATTTATAACATTTTGAGAGTTTGTTATAACAAATATGTTGGTTTCTCGAGCAATTATTTCATAATATGTTGATTTTAAAGTATTTATATCCTTAGTATTATGTATATCTATTAATAATAGTGTCAAATTTGAACTAGTTAATAGCGCAAATGGGCCGTGTTTTAATGAGCTAGCACTAAAACCTTCACAGTGGATATAGCAAACCTCTTTGATTTTTAAAGCACCTTCACATGCTATTGGATATAATTTTTCTTTTCCTAATATAAATATACTTGTTACACAATTGTTAATAATAAAATCCTTTAAGTTATTAATTTTATTCATAAAATTAATATCATATAATAGTTGTCTTACACTATTTGGAAGAATTCTAAGAGTGTCTATTTTTTTTATATTACTATAATAATCATTATTTACAAACCACATACTAAGTAGGCTTAGTATTATTAACATGCTTGTAAATGATTTTGTTGAAGCAACACTTATTTCTGTTCCGGCATTCATATATATACCACAATCCACTTCGCGCGCTATTAACGAATCTACTTTATTTATTATACCCAAAGTTACGCATTTCTTGGCTTTACAAATTTTTAAACAATTATATACATCCATTGTTTCGCCTGATTGTGATAAAAAAACGCATAGTGTGGTAGAATAATTTTTAATATTAGGTAAAGTATTTTCATTAAACTCACACGCATTTACACTTTTAACACATACAAATTGTTTTATTTCATTCAAATAAAGCTCACCTATTAATGACGCATGATAACTTGTGCCGCAGCCAATTATATAAATAAATTCTATATACTTTATAATATTACTTATATTATCTAATCCTCCCAATTTGATAATATTATTATTAATGCGACCACCATAATTATATGCTTTTTGTAGTGTTTCTGGTTGTTCCATTATTTCTTTTAACATCCAATGGCTATAATTCCCCTTGTTTTCAACTATATTTTCATAACATACTTTTTTTATAGTATAATTAGATAAATCAATTGAATCATCATGTTGGATTTGGTCTATAGCTAGAAGTGAATGTGAGGACATATTATTTATTAAATTGCTATAACTACCATTACTTATTTTGATAATATTATTGTCCTTTAATGGAATATATTCACTTATTAAGCCAACAAAGCCATTTGTTTCTGAAGTACATATTATAAAATCATTATTATAACCTAATAATAATGGTGACCCTTTTCTTGTCACATAATATGTGTCTAATTGTTTGGTATAAATAATTACAAGCGCCCATGTTCCTTCTAACTGACTTAGCGTTTTTTTTATTGCTTCTTCAATATTACATTCCATAACTATAATATAATATTCTATTAAATTAGCAATAACTTCGCTATCTGTATCGCTGTAAAAAGTATAATTCTTAGATTGTAAAAACTCTTTAATTGCCATAAAATTATTTATTATACCATTATGAACAAGTATAATTTGTTTGTGTTGTGATATATGTGGATGCGCATTAGCGTCCGTCTTTCCGCCATGAGTTGCCCATCTTGTATGTCCAAGTGCTATTCTAGAAAATAATTGTTGCTTATATACTTGTTGTTGTTGTAAGTCGTTTGTTTCATATAATGATTGAACTAAATCAAAACAATCATGTTTTGATGTTGATGCTTTTTTAATTACTTCAAACTTGCTTGTCAAGTCATTATAATAACATATTCCAATTGAGTCATAGCCTCTATTTTGTATTAATTCTAAACTATTAAAAATATGTTTTAATGAATTTTTCGTATTTTTGGAATATATAAACGTTATTCCGCACATAACATAATATAAATATAAAAAGTTTTATATTTATATTATAAATATTAGATGTTATAAATATTAGATGTTATAAATATTAGATGTTATAAATATTAGATGTTATAAATATTAGATGTTATAAATATTAGATGTTATAAATATTAGATGTTATAAAGACTACAAATAATGACCTTTTCCTGTTTTAAATATTTTAAAACGAGGCGTATAAGGAACAATATTAACATAATTAACTTGTGTTGGTAAAGGGGTGCTATTACTTATACTTTCTCTTAAATCTTCTATACATTGTTGAGATAGTCGATTGCGTCTATTTGACCTAACTAAATTAGCAAAATTTTGTTTTCCTAACTTATTAGTTGTCAAAATTTGACTATCTTTTGCTGAACTATGTTTATTTGCGTTAATTTTATTTTTTATTATGTCTTCTGTTGTGGTTATACATTGTTCATCTATTTGATATTGATTAACAAAACCACGACCAACAATAACATTTTCATCATATGGTTTAATTGATAATAGCTTTGGAACATTATTTAATCCAATAAGCCCTTGAATCATTTTTCTTGATAAATTACTTCCATTTTTCTCTGGAATAATTATACTGTTTGATGTTGAAGTACTTGCTCCTGGTAAAAGCTCAATTGCCTTAGATATTGTATCAATATTACTTGGGTCTCTAATAATTTCAATATTATTATTTGGATATCTATAAAGGGGATTTGGATCTGTTTCTGGATTATGATATATATATATACATTCTACGTCTGTAAAATCGCGACTTGGTGTTGTATAAATTAAACTCTCAAAACTTATAGAATTAGTATTTATTAATTTATTATTATTAAATAGTTTAAAACTTAAAAATGTATTAAAATAGACATCATAGGTAAATCTTACATCTAAAAGAACGGGTTTAAGTAGATTATAAGATGAACTTTCTATAGTGGTTTGAGTTTGAGGTAGATTTCTAGTATTTAAATTGTTAGGCTTTGTTATGGTTACATTATCAAAACTAATTGTACTAATGCTATAATTAGCACTATTATTGAAGTAAGTAATATTTGGTCTTGTAATGTTACCAGATATGCTAGTAAAAGCAAGATTATTAAACTCATTATAATGACTTTTTAAGTTATTAACATCAAATAAGTTATTAAAATAAATAGTAAATATTTTATTAATACTGGTAAAAATATTATAAGCACTAACCCTTTTCAAAAGTATATTTGCTGATAACTCAGTATCATATAAATAGTCATTATCA
>Ga0209768_10001309_pt1 | contig 16066 bp, 8 predicted proteins | sample LauGreSBDMM110SD_3_FD_187564 | JGI IMG/M metagenome (GOLD analysis project Ga0209768, IMG submission 187564) | Freshwater lake microbial communities from Lake Michigan, USA - Sp13.BD.MM110.SD (SPAdes) (version 2) | ecosystem: Environmental > Aquatic > Freshwater > Lake | place: Lake Michigan... | reverse complement strand
ACTGTATTATTGCTGGTGGAACTGAGTCTATGAGTTTAGTACCTACTGCTGGTTGGAAAACAGTGCCTGCATATTCTATAGCGGTGGAAGCACCCGATTTTTATTTATCTATGGGCTTAACGGCCGAAGCGGTTGCCAATGAATATAAGGTAAGTAGAGAAGACCAGGATGCATTTGCATTGGCTTCGCATCAAAAAGCAAAAGCGGCTATTGACAACGGTCATTTTAAGAAAGGTATTTTACCCATTGAAGTCACCGAGACCTATGTAAATGAAAAAAATAAAAGAGCAACAAAATCTTATATCGTTGATACCGATGACGGAGTGCGCGCTGATACCACTATTGAAGCATTGGCAAAATTAAAACCTGCTTTTGCCATGAAAGGTTCTGTTACTGCGGGTAATTCTTCTCAGACAAGTGATGGGGCAAGTTTTGTCATTGTAATGAGTGAAAAATTGATCAACGCTTTAGGCTTAAAGCCTATTGGGCGTTTGGTGAATTGTGCATCGGCAGGCGTACATCCAAGAATTATGGGCATCGGTCCTGTGGCTGCGGTTCCAAAAGTTTTAAAACAAGCAGGCATGAATTTAGATCAAATAGATTTATTTGAATTAAATGAAGCATTTGCATCACAGTCTTTAGCGGTCATTCGGGAACTAAATTTAGATACCCATAAAGTAAATATTAATGGAGGCGCCATTGCATTGGGTCATCCGCTGGGTTGTACCGGATCAAAGCTTACAGTGCAGATAATCAATGACTTAGAAAGGCTTAATAAAAAATATGGCATTGTAACTGCATGTGTTGGGGGTGGTCAAGGAATTGCAGGCATTATTGAAAAAATATAAGGTTTTTTAAGTAGCTTAGTTACTCATTATTTAAAAAATAAATAAGATTAACATGCGCATTATTCATTTAGCTACCATCTTAGCAGTATCCTCTGTTTTTTCATTGGAAGCAACAGCACAAAAGTCAAAAAAAGTGGCAACGCCTGTAGAAAGCGTTGAAAAAGTTGACATTAATAAAGTATTTAAAAATTGGAAGCCAAGAAATGTAGGACCTTCAAGTATGAGTGGTCGCGTTACCACCATTGATGTGGAAGTAAACAATCCTAATAATATTTGGATTGGTGCTGCATCGGGTGGTGTTTGGAAAACAAATAATAGTGGGGTGAGTTGGACACCTGTTTTTGAAGAGCAGCCCATTATGAATATTGGTGCTTTAGCCATTCAGCAATCTAATCCAAGTGTGGTTTGGGTAGGAACGGGCGAAGGAAATCCTAGAAATTCAATTAATATTGGCGAAGGAGTTTACAAAACGATGGATGCAGGTAGAACCTGGAAGCGCATGGGCCTTGAGCAAACAAAAAATATTCATAGAGTCATCATTGACCCCAATAATCCAAATACTGTTTATGCTGGTGCGATTGGAAATCCTTATGGACAAAGCAAAGACAGAGGGGTATATAAAACGAACGATGGTGGCGAAACTTGGAATCAAATTTTATTTACCAATGATACAACGGGACCTGGTGATATGATCATGGATCCAACCAATCCCAACAAATTACTTGTTGCCATGTGGCACCATTATCGCAATCCTTATCATTTAGAAAGTGGTGGTAAAGGAAGTGGAATTTACATGACCATTGATGGTGGAAAAAACTTCATCAAATTGGGCAAAGAGCATGGCTTGCCTGAAGGTAATTTAGGAAGAGTGGGTTTGGCCATTAGCAGATCTAATCCAAATCGTGTTTATGCATTAGTGGAATCAGCAAAAAGCGGCTTATATAAAAGTGATGACGGCGGATATTCATGGAAATTGGTGAATGGTCAAAAATCAATTGTTGATAATAGACCTTTTTATTTCCAGGATATTATTTGTGATCCTTTAGATGAGAATACTTTGTGGTACATAAGTCAAACTGTTCAAAAAAGTATTGATGCTGGTAAAACTTTTGAAACGATTATTCCATATAGTGGTATTCATCCGGATCACCATGCATTTTGGATTCACCCAAAGGATAATAAATTAATTTTAGACGGGAATGATGGCGGTATTGGTCTTACGCGTGATGGTGGTAAAACATGGATGTTTGATGAAAAAATACCGGTAGGGCAGTTTTACCATATTAATGTAGACAATGAAATTCCGTATCATATTATGGGAGGGATGCAAGACAATGGATCTTGGAGAGGACCAGCGTATTCGTTAACAAAAGGCGGCATCAGAAATTTTGATTGGGATAATTTATGGGGTGGTGATGGATTTGATGTAATGCCAGATCCAGAAGATGCAAACTGGGTATACGCAATGAGTCAGGGCGGATCGGTTGGAAGATACAATACACAAACTGGACAGTCGTCTTATATTAAACCGCCTGCTCCGAATGCAAAAACATTGCTTCGTTTTAACTGGAATGCGGCCATCGCACAAGATCCTTTTGATACAAAAACAATTTATTTTGGATCTCAGTTTTTACATAAGAGTACCAACAAAGGGGCAGCCTGGAAAATTATTTCTCCAGACCTAACAACCAATGATAGCACAAAAATAGATCAAACTAATAATGGCGGATTAAGTGTTGACATCACAGGTGCAGAAAATTATTGTACGATTATTTCAATCGCACCTAGTGCATTGAAAAAAGATTTAATTTTTATTGGAACGGATGATGGTAAAGTACAAGTAACTGAAAATGGTGGACAAACCTGGACAGACCTTACCAGCAACATTGCCGGTTTCCCAAAAGATGCTTGGATTCCGCAAATCAGAACATCCAGTCATAATGCCAATGAAGTTTTTGTAGTGGCTAACAATTATAGACAAGGTGATTTTGCACCTTATATATTTAGATCTACAGATTTAGGTAAAACATGGACAAGGATGGTAGATGAGAAAAAAGTAACGGGCTATGCTTTAACGGTATTGCAAGATCCAGTGGAACCTAATTTAGTTTTCGTTGGAACAGAACAAGGTTTTTATGTAAGCTTAGATAATGGTGTTAGCTATCAACAATGGAAGAATGGATATCCTTCCGTTTCCACTTATGATTTTGCTATTCAAGAGAGAGAGTCAGATTTAGCCATTGCTACTTTTGGTAGAAGCTTATGGGTATTAGATGATATCAAACCATTGAGAAAATTAGCATCAACAAAGGGAGCGGTAAATAAATTTTTTGTAACGGCTCCTTCGGCAAGTTATAATTTCTCCGTTAAAAATTCACCATACGAGTGGAGCACTTGGGGAATGTGGGATGCTCCAAATAAACCGCTAGGCTTACCTATTACGGTTTATACAACGGACAGCACTAAAAAAGCGAAGGTTCAAATTAAGGATAGTACAGATTCTGTTATTCGTAATTTAACTTTTAAAATTGATACTGGTTTTAATAGAACTTACTGGGGCTTTGAACAAAAAGGCAATCGTGCTGCAGGCGCACCAAAATCAGGTGGTGGCGGAGGTGGAAGAAGAATGATGGATGAAGAAGCAAGTGCAGCTGCTAACAGTGATGAAGATAGAGAAATTACGGGGAGAGATGTGTTGTCTGGCAAATACAAGTTTATTGTTAGTGTTGGCAATCAAAAAGATTCGGTTTGGGTGGAAGTAAAGGACGATCCAAGATTACCAAGTAAAAATGAAGTGGTGCTTGCTCAAGATGCTGCATTAGCAAAATTGCAACCAGCAAATGATAAATATAATGCGGCTTTGGATTTAATGGATGATGCGGAACTAATACTTACTGGTTTAAAGACAGAATGGAAAGATAAAAAAGACAAAGGGCTGGACACTTTAAACAAGGCGCATAAAACTATATCAGATAAGCTTAAAGACATGAGGGCTTATATGATGGGTAAGAAGCAAGAGAAGCAAGGATATGGTACGGTTCCAGTGATTACTCCAATCGGAACCATTAGAAATGCAAGTATGTTAATTGTTGGAAAAAATTCCATTCCTGCTGAACAAGAACAAGCAGCAATAGAAGCAGCCATTACTGCTGCAAATGAAATAGCAACTAAAGTCAATGCTTTTATTGAAAAAGATTGGGCTGAATTCAGAAAATTAGTGGAAGCAAACCCAATTAAAAAATTCAAAGAGGTTTCGTTAATTAAATAATAGTTATTTATGAAAAAAATTATTGTATCTGTCTTGCTTTTAACTATTGTAGGTAGTTCAGAAGTAATGGCTCAGAAAAAAAAGTTGGTAACCAATACCAATACCAATGCTACGATGATTGCAGAAGATGCGGTTATTAAAGCACAAAATTTTAGACTTATTGGCCCATTTAGGGGTGGTAGAGCAGCTGCAGGAGTGGGTGCCTATAATGAAGCCAATACTTTTTTTATGGGTTCCACAGGGGGAGGTGTTTGGAAAACAACGGATGCGGGTATCAATTGGAAAAATATTTCTGATGGATATTTTGGCGGCACCATTGGCGCCATTGCCATTGCACCTTCCAATGAGTCTATCTTATATGTTGGAGAAGGAGAAAACTCTATGCGAGGCAATGTGAGTGAAGGATTAGGAGGAGCATGGAAGTCCACTGACGATGGCAAAACATGGAAAAATATTGGATTGAAAGAAAGTCGTCATATTGTACGACTTCTCGTACATCCTAAAAATCCAGATATCGTTTGGGCTGCTGTGATGGGACATTTGTTTGGGCCGAATGAAAATAGAGGAGTTTATAAAAGTATAGATGGTGGCGCTACTTGGAAAAAAGTATTATATGTAAATGCGCAAACAGGTGCAAGTGATTTAATAATTGATCCAAGTAATCCCGAAATTTTATATGCAGGCACCTGGCAATTAATTCGAACACCCTATAGTTTAGAAAGTGGCGGAGAAGGTTCAGGTATGTATAAAAGTACAGATGGTGGTGAAACCTGGACGGATGTAAAAAAGGCTAAAGGTTTACCAAAAGGTGTTTGGGGTATTGTAGGTGTTGCCATTGCAAAATCAAATACCGATAAATTGTATGCATTGATTGAAAACAAGGATGGTGGATTATATATGTCTGATGATGCAGGAAAATCATGGGAATTGGTTTGTAGTGATAATAATATTCGTCAAAGAGCATGGTACTATACAAAAGTTTTTGTGGATCCAGGGGATGAAAATAAAGTGTATTGCCCCAATGTAAACTTTATGGTTTCAACGGATGGAGGAAAAACTTTCAAATCCTCTCCAACTCCTCATGGAGATCATCATGATTTATGGATTGATCCAAAGAATCCTAGACGCATGATTGTAAGTGATGACGGGGGTGCGCAAGTAAGTTTAGATGGTGCAAAAACTTGGAGTACGATGATGAATCAACCTACCGTTCAAGTGTATAGACTAAGTACTGATAATAGTTTCCCTTATAAAGTGTTAGCTGCACAACAAGACAATTCTGCATTCAGAATTAAATCAAGCACCTATGGTTCATTTATTGGAGAATCCGATTTTGAATCAACTGCGGGTGGCGAAAGTGGCTATATTGTTGCAGATCCTACGAATCCGGATATAGTATATGGTGGATCTTATGGAGGGTTAATTACTAGATTAGACCACAAAACAGGAGAGAATAGAGTTATTAATGTTTGGCCTGACAATCCAATGGGCGCTGGTGCCGAGGCAATGAAATATCGTTTTCAATGGAATCACCCCATTTTCTTTTCACCACATAATCCTAAAAAATTATACACTGCAGGCAATCATTTATTTGCAACTGAAAATGAAGGAGCAAGTTGGACGAAGTTATCACCAGACTTAACAACGGATGATAAATCAAAACAAAAAAGTTCGGGAGGACCCATTACACAAGACAATACAAGTGTTGAATATTATTGTACTATTTTCACCGCAGCGGAGTCTCCACTCGAAAAAGATTTGTTGTGGACAGGCAGTGATGATGGCATAATAAGTGTAAGTAAAGACGGTGGGGCCAACTGGAAAAATGTAACACCTAAGGACGCGCCAAAATGGATGATGTGGAATAGGGTGGAGGTGGATCCTTTAAGAAAAGGAACCGCTTATTTCGCGGGGACTAGATATAAACTAGATGATTTTACACCCTATATCTACAAAACAAATGATTATGGGGAAACATGGGAGAAAATTACAAATGGGATAGATCCATTGCACTTTACAAGAAGCATCGTTGCGAGTACTAAAAAAGCGGGTGTATTATTTGCTGGAACAGAGTATGGTTTATATTTATCTGTGAATGATGGTAAATCCTGGGAACCATTCCAATTAAATTTACCATTAACCCCTATTACAGATTTATTAATTAGAGATAATAATTTAATAGTAGGTACGCAAGGAAGAAGTATATATATTTTAGATGATATAAGTTTAATTGAACAATTCCAAACTGTTAATGGAAATAAAGTATTCTCAGTAGCGAATACGTATAGAGTGCCCCCTCAAACAGGTGGAAGAAGAAGACGTGCTTCGGGCGCTATTCCTGCAAATGTTGGATTCAATCCAATGAAAGGAGCTGTTGTTAAGTATTATTTAGCGAATGTTGATGATAGCACTAAAGTAGAAATTAAAATTTTAGATGATCAACAAAAAGAAATAAGAACCTATAGCTCAAAAGATAAAGAAGGTCCTGCAACAGAAAAAGGGTTTAATCAATTTGCATGGAATTTATATCATAAGGAGTTAGAGCAACCAGAAGCTGGATTTATTTTATGGAACGGTTCTACAAGCCCCGTGCTAGCGGCACCTGGAAAATATACTGCTAATATTACCATAGATAAACAATTGGTATCTTATCCATTTGAAATTATTGCCGATCCTAATTTTAAGGTATCCAATGCGGATTTAAAAGAACAGGAGCAGTTTTTATTACAAGTGGCTGGAAGTTTCAAAGAAATAATGAACACACTAAAAGGAGCCAAAGAAATAAAATCGCAAATTGCAGTCATTCAAAAAAAGACAAAAGACTCCACTTTTATTGCGAGTGCAAAAGCCGTTAATGATATGTTGACAAAAATTGAAGAAGCTTTGCATCAAACAAAAGCAAAAAGCGGTCAAGATGTATTGAACTTTCCAATACGCTTAGATGATAAAATTGCTGGTGTATTTGAATCAGCTGCTGCTGGATATGTAGCGCCAACAAAACAAGTTAAAGAGACATATTTGGAGTTAAAGCAACAAGTTGACGAGCAGTTGAAGAAATTTGAAACCATTAAGAAAGAAAATGTGAAAGCGTTGAATGACAAAGTACATCAATTATCCATTCCGATTATTGGAAATTAATTTTATAAAAAGAGCCTCCAACTGGAGGCTCTTTTTATAATTAGACTATTCAAAATCTTTATACAGCAAGTATTTTTTACGTATTTTTTTGAAGACAGCAAGTTGAGGTTCCCAACTGTTTCTAATGGCTGCTTCACTGGAACCCTCTTTTAATTGCTGCATTAAGCTAGCATTACCCGCTAACTTATTAAAAAAGTAAGCCGTTGGTTCTAATGATTTTGGCGTTAAGAAAAAGCTATCTTTTTGAGGGAAGCTTTTATACATTTCAATAATCAATGCTAGGTCAATCTTATTCTCTGGTGGTGCCGTTTGGCTAAGATCCCATCCATAACAGGTTTGTCCGTATAATTTTGAGGACATGGCGCCAAGGCGTGGGTTGGGCACAAAACTAAATTTTTGATTGGTAATACTAGGATGTCCAATATATGCAAATGCATGTGCCGTTCCTCTTCCTTCACTCATTACCGTACCTTCAATTAAACAGGTAGTTGGATACCATAATATCGCAGGCATGTCTGCCAAATTAGGTGAGGGCGCTACGGGTAAGGTATACTTTGAACGATGATCGTAGTTTTTATTTGGAATAATAGTCAAAGACCATTTTGTATTATCAATGTCATTTGATTTATTCATTTTCATCCATCTTTCACCTCTTAGCATTTGTGCATATTCTCCCATAGTCATTCCATATACAATAGGAATGGGGTTTTTGCCAACACCACTTGCAAAAGGAGTTTCTAAGACGGGTCCGTCCACATAATGTCCATTGGGATTAGGGCGATCTAAAACAATTAATGGCTTGTTGTTTGCCATCCCTGCTTCCATAAAATATTGAAGTGAATTAATATAGGTGTAAAAGCGGGTCCCCACATCCTGCACATCAAATAATAATATATCAATGTCTAATAAATCGGTGCTATCGGGCGCATTTTTTTTACCATACAAGGAAACAATTTTAATGCCGGTTTTTGCATCTATTTCATCGCTCACTTTTTCACCCGCATCCGCAGTGCCTCTTAAACCATGTTCGGGGGTGAATACTTTTTGAATTTGAATACCCTCTCTAATTAAGGTATCAATCAAATGAATGTTTCCAATCATTGCCGTTTGGTTGGTAAACAAACCCACTCTTTTATTTTTTAATAAAGAAAAGTATTGTGCAGTTTGGTAAGCCCCAGGCAAAATATTTTTTTGTGCTTGCATTTGGGTACTTGCAAGTGTTATGAACAAGAATAAAACAATCGCTTTTTTCATAATTAAAAGTTGTAACACAATTTAATAAAAAAGCGACTAAATAGCCGCTTTCCCCAAAATCTTATTCATTCCAAGGCGCCAACATTAATTCAAATACTTTGCTACAATCGGGACTCTTCGGCCTACCCCAAAGGCTTTTGGTGAAATTCGAATGATAGGGCAAAACTGATTGCGTTTGTATTCGTTGGTATTCACCATTTTTAAAGTACGATCTACTAAAGCGGCGTCAAAGCCCAACGCTTTGATGGTTGCAGGATCGGCTCTTTTTTCAATATACTGATAAAGGATTTGATCTAAAAGTTCATATGCTGGTAAACTATCACTGTCTTTTTGATCTGGTCTTAGTTCTGCACTTGGTGCTTTGTTAATAATATTTTGAGGAATTATTTCATTAGTACGATTAATGTATCTAGCCAAAGCGTATACTTGTAATTTATAACAATCCCCTAAAACGCCTAAGCCGCCTGCCATGTCTCCATATAATGTGCCATATCCAGTGGCTAACTCACTTTTATTAGAAGTGTTTAATAATACGTAACCTAATTTATTGGCAATCGCCATTAAGATATTACCACGGGATCTGCTTTGTATATTTTCTTCTGCTAATGAAAATGGAAGGTCTTTAAAAATAGGTTTTAAAGTCCCTAAGAAACTTTCATACACCTCTTTAATAGGGATGATATCGTAAGGGTTATCCAAATTTTTACTTAACTGTACTGCATCGTTCACTGAATGCTCAGAAGAATAGGGTGATGGCATTAAAATGGCATGCACATTTTCTTTTCCTAATGCATCACAAGCAATGGCTAAAGTAACTGCCGAGTCAATGCCGCCCGAAGAGCCTAGAATTGCCCGTTTGAATCCCATTTTATTAAAATAGTCTTTCACCCCTAATACCAATGCCTTATAAACTTGGTCAATATTCAATTCAGGTAAAAGGGATGCTGGATTTAATTCTTTGCTGGGCACACGCGCTGCAGGTTCTAAAATGGGTGCATTAATACTACCGTCCTCATTGCATTCAAAGGTTTGCAGGGCAGATTCAAACATAGGAAGTGCACCACATAGGTTTGCGTCCTTATCAAAAACAAAAGAGCCACCATCAAAAACAATCTCTGTTTGGCTTCCTACTGCATTACAATAAAACAAAGGCTTTTTGTATTTAATTACATTGGCCTTAATCGTTGCTTTTCGGTCTTCATCATGCGTATAATCAAAAGGGGAAGCACTTAGATTTAATAAAATATCGGGTTGTTGGTCCATCATCTTATCCATTGGACAAATACGATACAAAGGATTATCGCCCAGGTTCCAAATATCTTCACAAATAGTAATGGCTAGTTTTTTCCCTTTAAATGAAATTACTTTCCAATCATCTGCTGGTTCAAAATAACGGTTTTCGTCAAACACGTCATAGGTTGGCAATAGGGTTTTATGAATTTCTGCAACAATTTGCTGCTCATATAAAAAGAAAGCAGCGTTAAACAAATCTTTTCCTTTTTTATTGGGATTGCGCGCAGGACTTCCAATTAGCACCCCAATCGTATCGGCTGCTTTTTTAATGCGCTCAATACTATCGTAGCATTTATTTATAAAATCGTTAAATTCTACAAAATCTCTTGCTGGATAACCACAAACACTCATTTCGCTAAATAAGATAAGGTCTGCTCCTTGTTTTTTAGCTTCTTGAATTGCACCTAGTATTTTGTCGGTGTTCTGTTCAAAGTTGCCAATATGATAATTTTGCTGCGCAATAGAAATCTTCATGGGGCAAAGTTCGTTTTTTTAACATAAATAAACCCTCTTTTTTAGTAATTTCACAATTCATGAGAATTTCATTTTTACTTATCCTTGTCATATTGGGCATGACTGCCTGTCAATCAAAGCGGGTTGATCCGGCAGCTGGGGCACCCCGTTTTCCCATATATCTAGAAAGATTTGATAGTGCCTTTTTTAATATTGACACCCTGCATACTTCACAGTCTATTGACAGCTTATTGGTTCATTATCCCAACTTTACCGCAGCTTTTCTTACTCAAATATTAATGTTACAATCCGTTCAGGATACAGGGTCTATCAAAATGTTTTATCGTTTGTATAAGCCTGTATATTTAGAAGCACAAAGGTTGAATGCCATTGGGACCGAAAAGCCTATTTTAGAAGAGGGCTTTAAACGACTCCATTTTTATTTCCCTAAATATCCGTTAACACATAAGCTTACTTTATTTGTGGGGCCCTTTGAGCAGTTTGGTAATATTATTACAAAGGACGCCGTAGCCATTGGGTTGCAAATGCATTTAGGTAAGAGTTCTAGTTGGTATGCGCCGGAGCGAATGCAAACTATGTATCCAAATTATATAAGTACTAGATTTACCCCAAACTATATTGCGGTGAATTCTATGGAAAATATTTTAAACGACATGGCTCCTTTAGCGGAACAAGGAAATTTAGTAACCCAAATGATTGAATCTGGTAAAAGACAATATATTTTAAAAGCATGTTTGCCAAGCTTATCAGACACACTATTGTTCGGGTATAGCGATAAACAATTAAGTATTTTGAATAAAGAGGAATCTAAAATTTGGGAATATATGGTGGCCGAAAAATTGAGCTATTCAAACAATGAGTCCGACATTAGTGACTTTTTACAGGAGGGTGACAACAATCAAATATTTGGTGATTTATTTCCTGGAAATGTAGGAAAATATATAGGTTATAAGATAGTGGATGCGTGGATGCATCAAAAATCACAGGCTAATCTTACGATGGAGAAAATGCTGTCAACACCAGCACAACAAATATTTTTAGGGGCCAATTATGCGCCTTAATCTGACAGAAAAAAGATTAATTCAATTTAACCGGTGCAACTAATTTGAATGGAGGAATGTTTACTTTAATCAATTCCTTATTTTCAATATTTTCCATGGTATAATATCCTTCCATTTTACCCAGTTCACTTTTTAAGTGACAGCCACTTACATACTGATAATTTTTTCCTGGCATAATAAGCGGTTGCACTCCAACAACACCTTCTCCTTCTACAATACGTTGCTCTGTGTTGCTATCAAAAACTTCCCAATAACGCCTTAGTAATTTAATTGGGTATGAATTATGATTTTCAATGGTAATGCGATAAGCAAACATGTACTCATTTTGTAAAGGATTGCTATAGTCTTTTTGGTAAAAGGTGTCAATGCTTATTTCAACGCCTTCGGAAATTTTGGAAACCATAATTGGCACTTCAATAGATAAACCGCAGAGTATACTGCCCGATAAAAGTACCAAAAAAATACACGAATGGCTTAAAAATGACCATCAATTTTTTTTATTAGACCCTTTAAGTACTATACCTTTGCGGCAACGTACGCGTTACGTTGATAATCACGTATTTAAGCACCCCAAAATTATAAAAATGAAGGTCGCAGTTGCAAAAGGAGATGGAATAGGTCCAGAAATCATGGAAGCCGTAATAAATGTGTTTAATGCTGCGAAAGTGCCATTGGAATACCAGTTTGTGGACATGGGAAAATGGGTTTTTGATAAAGGATTTAGCAATGGGATGACACCGGAGGCAAAGGCGACCATCGAGGAATTAGGGTTGCTTTTTAAAGGACCCATGGAAACCCCAAAAGGGAAGGGTGTAAAAAGTGTGAATGTGACAGCGAGAAAAACATGGAACACCTATGCAAACGACAGACATTTTCAAACATTAAGTGGGGTAGATACAGTTTTTAGTAAAGCGGGAATTCCTATAGATTTAACCATTGTAAGAGAAAATATAGAAGATACTTATGGCGGCATTGAGCATATGCTTACACAGGATGTTGCTTTGGGCAGACGTTTTATTACCCGCCCAGGAAGTGAGCAAGTAATTCGTTATGCTTTTGAAATGGCAAAGAAAAAAGGAGCAAAAAGAATTACTTGTGGGCACAAAGCAAACATCATGAAGTTAACGGATGGTTTGTTTTTAGAAGTATTTAAAGAAGTAGCAAAAGAATATCCTGCATTAAAAGCCGATGATGTAATTGTAGACGATTTGTGTATGAAATTAGTAAGTCGCCCCGACTTATTTGACGTTATTGTTTTAACTAATTTACAAGGTGATATTGTAAGTGATTTGTGCGCTGGATTGGTGGGAGGTCTTGGTTTTGCGCCTTCTGCAAATATTGGAGATCATATTTCTATTTTTGAAGCGGTGCATGGAACGGCACCAGATATTGCCGGAAAAAATATTGCCAATCCAACTTCATTATTATTAAGTGGGTTAAGTATGCTTCGTCACTTAGGATTAATGGAGCAAGCCATTATGATTGAAAATGCTTTATTGTTTACATTGGAATCTGGAGTGCATACAGGTGACTTTGGTAATAAATTAATACCGTCTGTGAATACAACCGTTTTTGCACACGCTATTATTGATAATTTTGGAAAGCAACCTGCACACAATCCCAAACCATTGTTGCCTAATTTTTATGTTACGCCTACTAATTTTAAATTAGAGCATAACCCTATGTTACAAAGTGATTTAAATGATAAACATAAAATTGTGGGCGTTGATTTTTTTATTGAAAGCAATGAGCAACCACAAGTGATTGCAAATAAATGCACTTCTATTACCTCCGATGCTTTGAAATTGATAACCATCACTAATAGAGGTACACAAGTGTGGCCATCTGGGTCCATTTTTACCAATTTAGTGAATCAATATTATTGCCGTTTTGAAACCGTAAATGATTTGCCGTTGTCTCAAGACGACGTGGTGGCATTGTATGGTGCTTTGTCAAAGGAATTTAAAATTTGTTCCCTTGAAATCTTGAACATGTGGGCCGACAAAAAAGCGTATAGCTTGGCGCAAGGCCAATAATTAGTAGGACTTACAGTGATTTACGGAAATAGCCTTGGTTTTACCCCCATTTTGCTCAAAAATTGGCAAGATGGGTGGGAAAAAAACCAATTTTGACGTATTTTCACGCTTCAATTACAAAACAGCCTTTTTAGTTATGGCAGAAGTTATATTAATGCCCCGTTTGAGCGATACAATGACCGAAGGTGTCATAGCGGCTTGGCATAAAAAAGTGGGAGATACCGTAAAGAAAGGCGACTTATTGGCCGAGATAGAAACCGATAAAGCCACAATGGAATTAGAGAGTTATCAAGACGGTATTTTATTGCATATTGGAACTCCACGTGGCGGTAAATTACAAGTAAATGACTTACTTGCCATTTTTGGTAAAGCAGACGAAGATATTAGTACATTGATTACGAGTGCAAATGCAGTTCCAGTTGCAGAGAAAGCAGCTGAGGAAATTCCAAAACCAACCACCACTGAATCATCGATTGCGGCACCTGCTGCAAGTGGAGTAGATTATACTAAAATGGAAGAGGTAGTTTTAATGCCACGTTTAAGTGATACGATGACAGAAGGTGTTATTGCTGGATGGCAAAAGAAAGTGGGTGATGCTGTGAAAAAGGGCGAAGTGTTAGCAGATATTGAAACAGATAAAGCAACCATGGAGTTAGAGTCTTATAAAGATGGCGTTTTATTATACCAAGGTGCACAGAAAGGAGATAAGATTTTAGTGAATGATTTGTTATGTATTATTGGTCAACCCGGAATGGATATTGATGCAATTGTAAAAGGATTAAAGAATCATGCTGCTGCTCCTGCAGTTGCTGCTACTCCGGCACCAGCTAGTGTTGCAGCTGCTACTGCTAGTCCTGCCCCTGCTTCTTTCTCTGCGCCAGTTTCTGCTGCACAAGTAGTGAATGAGGGGCGCATTTTTGCTTCTCCATTGGCTAAGAAAATTGCACAAGAAAAAGGGATCGATTTAAAATATGTGAAGGGAACGGGAGAGAATGGAAGAATCACAAGAACAGATTTAGAAAACCATACACCAGAAGCTGCGCAAGCAAATGCAGGGGGAAAAGCCAATGGTTCCTCTGCTCCTGTATTCGTTCCTGTGGGAACCCTAAGCTTTGTAGATACACCGGTATCACAAATGCGTAAAGTAATTGCGAAGCGTTTAAGTGAAAGCTTATTTACTGCTCCGCATTTTTACTTGACCATGAAAATTAATATGGACGCTGCCATACAAGCTCGTACTTTATTAAATGAAGATGCAAACACTAAGATTAGTTTCAATGATATGATTGTGAAAGCAACTGCGCTTTCATTAAAGCAACATCCAAAAGTAAATAGCAGCTGGATGGGTGATTTTATCAGAGAAAACTATCATGTAAATATTGGTATTGCTGTAGCAGTAGACGAAGGTTTATTGGTTCCTGTATTACGCTTTGCGGACAGTTTAAGTTTATCACAAATTAGCGGTAATGTTAAAGAGTTTGCAAAAAAAGCAAAGGAGAAGAAATTACAACCAGCAGATTGGGAAGGAAGTACTTTCACAATTTCAAATTTAGGTATGTTTGGTATTGATTCTTTCACTGCGATTATTAATCCTCCTGATGCTTGTATTTTAGCAGTAGGGGGCATTAGTCAAGAGCCTGTAGTGAAAGGTGGACAGGTAGTTCCAGGTAATGTGATGAATGTTACCTTAAGTTGTGACCACCGTGTAGTGGATGGTGCAACTGGATCCGCTTTCTTACAAACCTTAAAGCGTTTGTTAGAAGAGCCATTGCGCATGTTTTTATAAGCCTTCCTATAAGTATAAAAAAAGCCCCAAGAAAACTGGGGCTTTTTTTATGAATGTATTTTATAGGACCTAATCTACATCGCAACCAATAGGGGAGCCTGGTGCCATGACTACTGGCTTTGGCAATGTGATTAATTCTGGTTTTTGAATTCTTAAATAGGCTAATTTATAATGTGCTTTTAAATTGGCATCCGTTTCTTTTTCCATCATTGCGTCCAGCTTATTGCTTAACTCGTTTATTCGGCTAATGCAAGTTGCCTTTACTTCAAAATTTGCTTCCGTGTCTTGGTGAACACCTAATAACCAACTAAGTACTTGTTGTTGCGTTTGACGATGTACTACCGCTTCTAATCCAGAAGGACTTTTAGCATACCAAGTGTTTTTTAATACGGCGTCTAATACATCATCAAATCCAATGGTGTTGGCTCTTGCTTTGTTTTGTACTAAACGGTTGGCTCTTTCTATATTAAATAAAAATCCTAATTCAAAATCGGCCAATGCTTCTGCTGCACTAAGGGCGTCAAAGCTCATACCGGTTCTTTTGTCAAATAATTCTCCCACACCATAATACATGGGAGGACGCGGAGGAATTAAAGCCAATATATTTTCAGGAATGGTAAGTGTTTTTGCAGACAAACAGTTCATTGCAGCCTCTAATGCTTTTAGCTGAATCGCATTTGGAAGAATCGTTGGCTTGATTTGATTTTGATCGCCTTTTACACTATAGTTATAATTGATGCCTCCAATTAATTTAGTCACTGCTTCTAATTGATAACGATGATAATTGTAAAGTGGCACCAATACGTCTTCTAATTTTGTGAGTGGGGTTCCATTCTTTAGGGCATCTTCTCCAAATTGAGACAATGCTTTAGAGCGAACTTGTAAGGTTTGTTGTAAACCTGCCACCG